>Ga0065721_10003669_pt1 | contig 144076 bp, 132 predicted proteins | sample Mesricmetagenome_FD_59108 | JGI IMG/M metagenome (GOLD analysis project Ga0065721, IMG submission 59108) | Mesophilic microbial community from rice straw/compost enrichment Sample: eDNA_1 v2 (version 2) | ecosystem: Engineered > Solid waste > Grass > Composting > Bioreactor | place: USA...
CTCGAACCGTTCTTGCCATGGTCTGATTCGCTGCCGGCTAATTGTCTGATGAAGAAAGACTAACAATAGCATAGCTGGAAGCCTGCTCCCGCCGCTAGGTGGGGGCTATTTGACGCTTACCTCTCGAACGGGGCTTTAATGGGGGGTGTTACTCGAAAAAATCGTGCATCGGCTCTCGAACGGGGCTCTAACGAGGGGCGTTACTCGAAAAAATCGTACATCGGCTCCCGAATGGAGCTCTAACGCGGGGCGTTACTCGAAAAAATCGTACATCGGCTCTCGAAAGAGGCTCTAACGGGGCGCGTTACTCTAATAAATCGTACATCGGCTCTCGAACGGGGCTCTGACGCGGGGCGTTACTCGAAAATTTCGCACATCCCCATCAGTAGGCCGCAGACCTGACTGAAGGGGATACCCAAAAAGCCCCGCCCGCGCCGATAGGCGCAGACAAGGGCTTGGGCTTGGGACTGTATTCCCACTCGTGAGAGGTCAATCGGAAGGCCCCCCGGATTACTCGATGCCCGTTAGAGAGACGAGGCTAAACTCCGCCTGGCCGCCGCAGCAGACGAAACCCGGAACGCCGCCCGCGCTTGCCAGCTCGTGAACGCCGTCGAACAGAAGCAGATTATCCAAGCGAACGAACAGGCGTCCTGCCCGTACCGTAATGTCGAACGTGTGAGTCGCGCTCCAGTCGAAATCCGCGGACAGAGGCACGACGGCCAGCGCCGTCTCTCCCCCGGCAGAGCGGACAACGACTTCCGCTCTCGCCGCAGACGCCCGAGTCTCGTCGCCCTCCGCCTGCTGTGCACGATCCGCTCCATCCACCGCGGCCGAATCCCCAGCTCGCCCAACAGCCACTCCCCGCCGGACGAGCCTGCACTCGATCGCCGAGCCATCCGCCGCATACGCGGCATAAGCACCCGCATACGACGCGTTCGCCGCCAGCTTCAGGTCGAACGCGAAGCGATACAACCCTTGCCGAGCAGGCTCCCAGCCGATCAGCCAGGCGGTGCGCCCGTCGCGGGAACGGCAGCTCAGCTTGCCCTCCGCGGCCTCGGCGGAGCCGCTGCCTTCCGCGAGTGACATCGCCGCCGCGAAGCCCGACTCCGTGCCGCGACGCAGCGCAAGATGCTCGGTCGCCTCCACCCCCGCGAAAGATGCGGAGGTGAAGAAGGTGACGAGCCCGATTCGTCCTGCGTCATGGGGATACGACGCGGCCGCCAGCTCTACCTCGTCCAGCTTAAACACGTAGCTCCCGCCGGTTTTCTCGACACGAATCGTATGATAGACGTCGAACCGGAACCCGAACGGCAGCGAAGCCTGCACGACGCCGTGCTTAACGCCGCCGCTGACCGCATAGGCCTCCAACTGCCGGCGTCCGACATCCAGCACGCACGCCACGAAGTTCCGCTCGTCCACGTAACACGCATAGACGCCGTAACGGCCTCCGCGATGATCGTAGCGCCACTTGACGCCCGTCTCCAGCACGAGGCTTCCGAACGAGCGCTCCGTCACGACCGACATCGTCTGCGCAGGTACGCGCTGCGTTACCTCGCCGTCGCCGACTTCCCACTCGCCCGCGAGCTCCTTCCAGACCGCGGAAGACAGCTTGCCGTCTTCCCCCGAGTCGAACAGCTCGCGAAGAGCCGGCAGCGCGGGAACGTCCTGCGCCTCGTAGGTCGGTCCCGGCATCCACATCCGCTCGCCGCTCCAGAGCAGCGGGTCGGCGCGCATCGTCCGCTGCTCGCGGCCGAAATCCAACTCGTCCGCGGCATTGCGGCCGTGGTAATACACCCATTCATCCACGTTGTTCGGCCCGCGCACGACCGAGTTGTGCCCGACGCCTTCGACGCCGTCGTTTTTGCGCAGCAGCGGCTCATAGCGGTCGTCCGACGGATGCTTCGTCCAGTCGAGCCCGATCAGCCCGGCTTCTTCCCGAACGGGAGCGGAGGAGTAGCCGATAAAATAATTCGGCCTCACGTACGCGTTCCCGCTGTACATCATATAATGCCTGTCGCCCCGGCGAACGTAGAACGCGCCCTCGATCGTATGCCAGTCGCGTCCGTCTCCAAACCGGTTTTCCTCGAAAATCTCCTCGTCGATCGAAGGAGCCACAACCAGTTGCGGCTTGCCCGCCGGAGTGACCATGTCCAGCAGCTTGTCCGCCAGAATGACGGTGCCCGGACGCTCTGCGTCCACCCCGGAATACTCGTTGTTGGAGTAGAACAAATAATAGTCCCCGGCTTCGTCCTTCACGACGTGGGCGTCAAGCGAGAACGTATCGTACAGCGTGCGAACGTACTTGAATGGCCCTTCCGCCCGCTCCGATACCGCGACTTGCAGAAACTCCTTATGAACGTCCTCCTCGCCTTCCGGCATGGAGGAGACGTACAGATAGAACGCGCCGTTCTCATAGACGACCGCCGGAGCCCAATAATTGTTGAAGCCTTCCCGCCGATAAACGTATCCCTTATGCTCCCAATTCACTCCGTCCTTGGAGCGCAGAGCCAGCACGCCGGCTTCTCCCGTGGCGTACGTGTAATACACGCCGTTATGCTTCAATACATATGGATCGGGATGCACGTCCGATACCGGAGCAGCACCCTCGGCACCCGCCAGCGGCAGAGGATTGACGTATGTCCGCTCCCCCATTACCGGCAAATGCACGATTCGTTTCCCTTCATTGTTCATCCGAAACCGCCTCCCCGTCGTTAGCTCTTCACGGCCCCCGCCGTCAAGCCCGCTTGCATGTAACGCTGACCGAACAGATAAATGATGATCGAAGGAATCGTCATCAGGATGAGCGCCGCGTACAGCTGCGCGACCATCTCCGGCGTCTGCCCCGTCGTCCCGGTGAAAAATTGCGTGGCGAGCGTCACCGTATACATCGATTCCTTCCGCACGAACAGCAGCGGAATGATGTAGTCGTTCCAGGAATAAATGAACGTAAGCACCATCACGTTAATAATAGCAGGTAAACCCAGCGGAAGCATGATCTGCCGGTACAATCGGATCGAGGAGCTTCCGTCGATCATTCCCGCTTCCAGAATGGCGTTCGGAATGCCTTCGAAATAGTTTTTCAGGATGAGCAGCATAAACGGCGCGTTAAACGCGGCCAGCGGCAAGATGAGCGACCAGTACGTGTTCATCAGGTGCAGCGACTTCATCGTGAAGAAGAGCGGAGACATCACCGCCGTCGCCGGAATCGCCAAGCAGGCGACCAGCGAGTAGAACAGCACATTCTTGAAGCGGAACTGCATCTTGGCGAACGCGTAAGCGGCCAGACTGGCCAGCACACTCACGATCAGCATTGAGCAGAACGCCACGAACAGACTGTTGAACACAACGCGGAAATAGTCGACCTTCGGATGCTGGATGACGGCCAAGTAGTTGTCGAAACCGTTGATCTGCAGCGACTGGATGACCGATTCGACGAGCGGGTACAGCCAGATAACCGCGAAGACGATCAGAACGGCTTGGATGACGAGCTTGTTGACAGGCCGCAAATTCGTAAACATGTCCGTTCCTCCCTAGTGGTTATTCTGCTGCCGGTTGCCCAGGTGCAATTGCACGACCGCCAGCACGACGGCGATGACGAGAATCGTCACGCCGGCCGCCGCCGACATGCCGCCGTTGAATTCGTCGATCGCTTTCTTGTAGACGTAAGTGGTCAGAAACTCCGTGGAACGTCCCGGTCCGCCTCCCGTCAGCAAGGCGACGATATCGAACGTCTTCAGAGATCCGACGATGCCGAGCACGACGAGCGTCGAAGTCGTCCCGCCAACCAGAGGCACGGTGATCCGGAACAGCGTTCTCCAGAAGCCCGATCCGTCCATCTTGGCGGACTCGTATATTTCATCCGGGATAGCCAGCAAGCCGGAGTAATACATCGTCATGCTGAAGCCCATCCACTGGAATATGTTCACGATAATGACGGACATCAGCGCGTATTTCGGATCGCCGAGCCAGGAGACGGCCAGGAAATCGAGATGCAATGCGCGAAGCGTCTCGTTTAAGCTGCCGAAATTCGTATCCATAATAATGCGGAAGATCGCCGCAATAATGACCGGCGCCATGACGACCGGAATGAAGAACACCGACTTGAAAAAGTTGTTGCCGAACAGCTTGGCCCGCAGCAGCACGGCCAGAAGCAAGCCTAACGCCGCCTGGATAAAGACGGTGCACACGAGGAAAATCAAATTGTTCTTAAGCGCGATATGGTACGTCGTATCGTCGAACAGCTTCTTGTAATTGTCGAAGCCGATGTATTTCATCTGGGAATCGATGCCGTTCCATTGATGAAAGCTCGTATAGACGGTAAACCCGATGCTGTAATACAGGAATATCCCCGACAAAATCAGAATCGGCAAAATGTATAGATAGGCCTTCCCTCCGGATAGAACGGAACGGCTGCCGGACATGATGATCCCCCCTGTTGGCGACGGACGTCGGGCATGAGCCTGAAGAATCTCCTCTTCCGCTCATGCCCCGCCGTTGCTGTCGTTCGATTGCTTTCCTTATCTGGCGATGCCTTCGGACACCTTCTGAACTTCCTTAAGCGCCGCTTCGACGTCTTTGCCCGCGGCGACGTCCTGCATCGCGATGCCGATCGCGTTGTTCAGCTCCGGATAGTCGAGCAGCCGCTTGCCGATCGCGCCCGCGATCTCCTGGTTCACGACGCCCACCGCTTCCTTCTCGGAGTCGAACTTGAATTGATCCAGCGTCTGCACTTCTACGCCTATCTTGGACGGAGAGCCTTGGATGAAGTCGGCCATGATCTGCTGGCCTTCGCCCATCGTCAGGAACTCGAGCAGCTTCCAAGCCGCTTCCTTGTGCTCGGAATTTTTGTTGATCGCCAGCGCCGTATCGACGCTCGCCACCGCTTTGGACGGGTTCGGGCCGATCTGCGGCAGCAGGAACATGCCCGTCGCGTCGTTCTCGATCGCCGTACCTTCCTTCTCTCCGCCCGGAAGGCCGAAGCCGACGTGCCAGGAGCCGGTCAGGAACATGGCCGCTTTGCCGGAATAGAAGTATTGGTCGCGAGCGTCCGGGTAGGTGGACAAGCCCAGAGCGCCGTCTTGGAACACCTTGTCCGTGAACAGCTGCTTCCATGCGTTCATCGTGTCGACGAAGGCTTGGTCGGTGAAAGGCACTTTGCCTTGCTCGGCTTCGTACACTTGGCCCGGAGCGAATTGGTTGCTCAGAGCGACGAACATGTCGACGTCATGCCAGGTGTCCTTCGCGCCCATCGCGACCGGTACGATGCCCGCTTCGCTGATTTTCGCGTTGACTTGCTTCCATTCTTCGTACGTCTTCGGAACTTCGGTGATGCCGACTTTGTCGAAGATCGCTTTGTTGTACAGCACGAACTCTTGGCCCGTCAGGTTAAGCGGCAGAGCGACCATCGAGCCGTCCTTGGACTTCACTTGGTCGATGGAAGAAGGAACGAACTTCTCTTCCCAGCCCGCGCCCCACTTCTCGTCCGCGAGCGGCTGGATCGGCTCCAGCATGTTCGCGTACTGGTTCAGCATGCCGCCGACTTGCATCCCCATCAGGTCTGGACCTTCGCCCGCGCCGATCGCCACTTGAAGCTTTTTCTGGAAATCGGTCTGTTCGCCGCGCCAGTATTCGACTTTGATGTCCGGGTTGGCCGCTTCGAACGCCTCGATCACTTTCTTCGATTGAATATCCGTCGGCACCCAGGACCAGAATGTAATCGTTTCTTGCTTGCCGCCGCTGGCCGGAGCCGTGCCCGAAGGGGAACTCTCCCCGCCCGCGTTATTGTTGGAGTTGCCGCATGCCGAGACGACCAAGCTTGCAGCTACCACGCCCGTTAGCGCCCACTGCCACTTCTTTGTTCTCATCTCTGTTGAACCTCCCTAAGTTTGTTTCTTAATTTGTCCACCTTAATCATAAAAAAAAGAAGCCCGCCCAAGGGCTCCACTTTTTTTACGTTTCACTACAGCTTTTTTACGTCTCGGCTTGATCCGGCAATTTCTCGTATTCGAGCGGGGTAATGCCGGTTACTTTCTTGAACACGGTGAAAAAATAGTTGTAGCTGGAAAATCCCGTCCGCCGCACAATCTCCTTCAAGTCGGTCTCTCCCTCGCGAATCAGCCGTTTCGCCTGATCGACCCGAAAGCGCGTGACGTAATCCGCAAATCCGAGCTTCGTCTCTTCCTTGAACACGCGGCTTAAGTAAGAAGAGTTGACGCCGGCCTCGTCCGCCGCAAGCTGAAGGGTGATCGGCTCCGCATGATGGCGACGAATCCACTCGAGCGTACGCCGCACGAGGTCGGAATGCGTGGACGGCGTCTGGCGCGAACGGAGCGCGCGCAGCAGCTCCCGGTAGACGTTCGTCATCCAGTCCCGCAGCGCGCGGACGGTATCGAACTGCAGCAGCGTTTCGTAAGGCGTGGAGGCGACGTCGCCGAACACCTCCTGCTCGGACACGCCGGCTTCCTTCAAGCTGCGATTGGCGAGATGGATCAGTTCGACGCAGGCCATCTGAACCGATTTGTAAGCCGTGTGGGCTTCGATCATCCGATCGAACAGATCGTTCAGCACTTTCCCGACGCCTTCCTCGTCCAGCCTGGACAGACGGAGAGCCAGCTCGCGTTCCAGGCGCACGTCCACCGTCGGAACCTCGGCCTCCTTCGGCTTGCGAGCCGATTCCGGCCAGATCACCGCGTCCGTCCCGGCGTAGAACCGCTCCTCCAGCGCCCGCTCGGCTTCCGCGCAGGCGTTCGGAATGTCCGCGATCGCTCCGCACAGCACGCTTACGCTGCAGCTGACGCTCAGATTGAGCTGCCGCTTTACGCTCGCCCGAATCCGGCGCAGCGCTTCGTGGATCGTCGTATGCCAGATCAAGCGGCTGCTCGTCTTAAGCGTAAACAGAAGAACGAATTTGCCCTCCTCCGTCTGCGCCAAGTACGCTTTATCCGCATCCGCGACAATGTTCCCGGCGATATCCTTGAACGATTGGGCCAGATTGTCCAGATCCTTGCGCTCGAGCCTTTCCTTCAACTGCAAATATCCGTCCCAGGAGACGACGACCGCGGTGACGCCGCCCGAGAAGAATTCGATCCCCAGCTCCTTCAAGGCATCGGTCGAGACGGACTCGTCCGGCTGGTCCTCTTGGACGAGCCGGCGAATCGCGTCCTCTCTCAGCAAGGAGCGGCTGCGTTCCAGTTGAAGCTGCATCTGCATGCTTTTCTCCGTCGCCCTCCGCTCCTCCGCGAGCTTGTCGGAGGCTTTGCCCAAGACGTCCAGCAGCAGCTCGGAGCTCAGCTCGTGCTTCAGAATATAGTCGACCGCGCCGCTTCTCATGCTGTTGCGAATGTAATGGACGTCGCTGTACCCGCTCACCGCGACGATCTTCGTCCGCGGATGGAACTTCTGGAGGTACTCGATCAATTCCAGCCCGTCCATGCCCGGCATGCTCATGTCCGTGACGACGATATCGGGCTTGCGCTCGTCCGCCATCCGCCCCGCGGCTTTGCCGCCGGTCGCTTCCCCGCATAGAACGAAGCCGTGCTTCTCCCACTCCAGCATATTTTTCAGATGATTCAGCATCGGCAAGTCGTCGTCCACCAGCATCACCCGCAGCATCCCGTCATTCCTCCTTCTCCGTCCGGCAGGGAAGCCGGACCGTCACCGTCGTAAACAACCCCGCCGCGCTCTGCACTTCCAGTCCGTACGGTGGGCCGTAATGCATGCGAATGCGCTCCTGGACGTTGCTCAGGCCGATCCCGCTGAACCGGAGCTTGTCTTTCTCCGCCGAAGCGGCAAGCAGCTCCCCCTGCCGGTCCGCCGTCATGCCCACCCCGTTGTCGGACACCTGCAGCACGAGGTCCCCGCGGTCGGCGAACCCTTTTATCGTCAGCAAACCTTTGCCCTTTAACGGCTCGATGCCGTGAATCAGCGCGTTCTCCACGAGAGGCTGGAGCAGGAACTTCAGAATTCGCCCATCCAATATTTCCTCTTCGAAATCGAACACGGCCTCGAACTTGTCGTAGTAGCGGTACTCCTGGATGTTCAAATAATGGCGAAGGTAGTCGATCTCCTCGCGCACGGTCAAATATTCGCCGCCCTTGCCCATGCTGCTGTGCAGCAGCGCGAGCAGGGAGGAGACGAGCTCCTTGATATTGTCGGCCTTCTGAATGTCGGCCAGCCAGCGGATCTGATTCAGCGTGTTGAACAGAAAGTGCGGATTGATCTGCGCCTGCAGCGCTTTGAACTCCATCTCGTGCCGCTTCTCGTCCGTCCGCCTGACATCTTCGACCAGATTTTTGATGCTCTCGACCATCTGGTTGAAGCCGCGGCTCAGTTCCTCCACCTCGTCATGCGAGCGGATCGCGATCGTCTCGGTCAGATTGCCCGATCCGACCCGCTTCATCGCGTTGCGAAGAATGCCGATGTTGCGGGTAATCTGGCGAGCCAGCACCGTCGCGACCAGAAGCGCGGCGATCAGCGTCGCAACCGGCACGATCATCGACGTATTGGCCGCCCTGCGGCTGTCCGCCAGCAGCTCGTCCTTCGGCACGAGCGCCACCGTCGTCCAGTCGGTGTATTGGGATTTGTAGTAGACGAGAAAATGCGGCTCGCCTCCGATATCGATCGTTTTCCTCCCCGATGTGCCTTGCAGCAGAGGCAGGACGTCCGCGTACTTCGTCTGCCGGATGCTGCGGTTGATGTCCAGCTTCTCCTGCGCGTAGACAAAGTTGCCCTCCCCGTCGAGCAGGAACGACTGTCCCGATTGCACCAGCGGCCTGCTGAACATCCTCTGCACGAATTCGTACCCGAAGTCGATCAGCACGTAGCCGACCTGCCGGTTGCCGTCCCGGATCGTGCGGGCGATGGAGACGACGTTCTGCGACGGGAATTCCGATACTCGGTCGAGGGAGGAGCCTGCGTGAGTGGTGACGAATACGGGACGGCCCTGCCGCTCGGTCATGCTCGCATGCCAGGGGGAAGCCCGGAACTGCGCGACCGGCAGCGAGGTTCCCTGCGAATAGACACGTCCTTTATCGCTGACGACGCTGATCCCGGAGATGTAGTATTTGTAGCCGTACAGACTGGAAATGTAGTTGTCCAGCTTGCGGTCCTTCTGCAACTGGTCGAAGACGGTGTCCTCCGGGTCTCCGACGAGCACGTCGATGACGTTCGGGCGATTCAGCGAGATCATCGTGCTGATGTAATCGATGTCCTTCATCGTCAGCTCGAAGCTGTCGTTCATCTCGGTAATCGAGCGGATCATGAACTCCTCCGACGATTCCCGCAGGTTGCGCGAATATTTCTCGTACCAGATCCAGGTCACGAGGCTGAGAGACACGACCAGCAGAATGGAGAAGCCGATAAAGATTTTCGCCCGAATGCTTATTCTCATGGTGCTCTCCCTTGCGCGAAATACGTTCGTCGCCTGTTATTGTAGCATGATGGAGACAGGATATTACATTTTGGCGGTTCAAGCAAAAACGCCTTCGGCGTCCTTAGGACGGTGAATGCGTTTTGTCGGAGATGATTCAGATAAGGATAGAGGATATTATACTTTTTGAATCATCAAGCAACAAGGAGCCGATCAACGGCTCGACACCGTCGCGGCTCCTTGCGAATGCTAATAGTCGAAGCAAACCTTCATGTCCTGCGCGTTAAAAGGAAGATAGTCGGGTAGCGGCAATCTGTCGCTCACGGGCACGATGATCGGATGGTCCTTGTGCGGCTCCGTCTGGTACCAGTACGCGGTGCTCGAATAGTCGTCGCTGCGGTGGTTGTTGTGTCCGTGCTCGATCGTTACCCGGATCGAACGGTCGAACATGATCGGGTCCTGGATGTGAAACCGGTAAGCCGATATTTTGCCGGACCAGTTCGGGCCGCCGCCCATCGTCATGCCGTGGTACGGAGAGTGATACTCCTGCGTCGGACACCAGGCGGTGTTGAAGTAGTCCTCCATGCCGGTGCCGTGAAGCGAAGGCGGCCAAGGCTCCCCGTCGATGAAGATCATGTCGTCCCCTTCCCCGTACCAATTCCATTCCCGCGTCATCCGCAGATTGTGAATGTTCAGGTTGCAGCCGACGTAGTGTCCTTTGCCTTCCGCGTCGAGCAGCACGTAGTTGCCGTCTCCGGTCGTATTTTTGCCCCCGAATTCGAACAGGGCGTTGGACATCTCCTGATCGTCGACGCCGTCCGTCAGCTCCCTTCTCCAGATCGCGTGAAACCGGAGAGGACTGTCGATCGGGCGGTCGTACGCCTCGTAATCGATGTAGTAGTAGAACTTGAGCGGTTTGTCCGCGCCGGACTCGATCTCGACCCGGGCCGAGACGCCGAACGGCATCGGAAAATAACAGTTGAGCGCCCGTCCGTCCTCCGGGCTCATCGCCAGCAGAGCGGAGCTGAAGTTGCGCGTCTCCCCATGGCCGATGCCGAAGAAGTCGCCGATCGGCGCCTGCACGCTCGGATTCGTCTCCCCGTCCCAATACATGCGCAGGACGACTTTGCGGTGCAAATGCGATTCGAGCGTATCGTCCGTCGGCGCCATCGTCATCCAGATGTGCGTAATGCAGCCGCTGCCGCTCAGTTCGCACAGGTCGACGACCTCGCCCGGCTTGATCACTTTGTAGTCCCGGTTGCCCCCCGTCGTGTCGTAGCTGGATTCGCGCTTGCGCTTGCCTTCCCTTTCTCTGTACAGATCCCTTAACGACGTTCCCAGCATGCTGTCATCCTCCAATTAGGTTGAGTTCGTTATTTGATGCCCGACATCTTGATGCCGTCCACGAGGAACCGCTGCGCTCCGAAGAACAAGACGAACGTCGGAATCGTTGAGACAACCGCTGCCGCCAGCACGACGTTCCATGGCGTGAAGTAGCCCCCTCCGACGAGGCTGGCGAGGAACACCTGAATGACCCACAGCTTGGCATCCTGCGTAATGATCAGAGGCCACAAGTACGAGTTCCAGTTCGCCAGGAAAAAGCCGATCGTCAGCGGCGCGATTATCGGCACCGACAGCGGCAGCGCGATCTTGAAATACGTCCCTCCCAGCGACAGACCGTCCAAGTAAGCCGCCTCTTCCAGCTCCCGCGGGAAATCCCGGTAGAACTGGCGGAACAGGAAGATGCCGTATGCGTTGAAAATCGAGGGCACGATCAGCCCGGCAAACGAGTTGATCATATGAAACTGCTTCGTGATCAGGTAGAGCGGAATCATGATGACGGCGAACGGTACCATAAGCGTGCTCAGCATCCAGGCGAACACCAGGTTTCTGCCGGGAAACCGGAACCTCGCCAGCGCGTAGCCGGACATCGAGTGGAAGATCATCGCCACGACCGTGACCGTCGCCGATACGAGAAAAGAATTGGCGATCGACCGGATCAGACCCGTCCCCTTCACCGCTTGGGAGAAGTTGGCGAAGACGGCTTCGACGGGAAACAGCGTGACGTCGAATATCCGCTCCTCCGAACGCAGGGAGCCGATGACGAGCACATAGATCGGGAATACGAGCGCCAGGCCGAGCACCACGGCCAACGTCGGGAATGCCGCGCGTCTTATCGCCAGCATGGGATCAGCGCTCCTCGTCTCTGGAGAATAATTTCAATTGAAACAGCGACAGCACGAAAATGATCAGGAACAGCACGAATGCCATCGCCGAAGAATAGCCCATGTTAAGCAGCTCGAAGGCATGCTTGAAAATGTACAGAACGCTCACTTCCGTCGCCCCGGCCGGTCCGCCCTTCGTCATGACCATGATCTGGTCGAACACCTGGAACGAGCCGATCGTCGTGACGATAAGGATGAACGTATTGGTCTCCTTGATCAGCGGGAAAGTGATGCGGAAGAACGTCTGCCCCCGCTTGGCCCCGTCCATGTGCGCGGCCTCGTAATAGTCCTTGGGAATTTCCTTGATCGCCGATAAAAAAATGATCATGTTGTACCCGACGTTAATCCACAGAAGAACGACGACGACGCAGAACATCGCCTGGCTCGTCGAGCCGAGAAAATCTTGGGAAGGGACGCCGAACCCGCCGAGAATCCAGTTGATCAGCCCTCTTCTCGGGTCCAGCAGATACATGGCGATAATCGCCGAATTGACGGAAGTAATGGCGAACGGCATCAGGAACATCGTTCGCGCCAGGCCGCTTACCCGGCCTCTCAGAGCGTGGATCAATACGGCGGACAGCAGCGACGAGACGAACAGCAGCGGCACGTAAATCACGCTGAAGGTGATCGTCTTCCCGACGGATCTCCACCACCCCTTGTCGCCCAACAGATCCTTGTAATTGTCCAGACCGACGAACACTTTCGGGCTAAGCGCGTTCCAATCGTACAAGCTCACGTAGAGGGCGTATACGATCGGCATAAAAACGAACACGAACAAACCGATGATGTTGGGGAACAGGAAGGCGTACGCCGTGCCCCATTCCCGCAAAGTCCGCGCCGACGGCCGTTTCGGAACCATGGCTTGTGCCTCCTCTGTCGGCAAGCGGGAACCCCGGCCTCGCGTTCGGCCGGGATTCCGCCTTGCTGCCTTATTTGCTCAAGAAGCTCTTGATCTTGCCGTCCGCTTCCTTCGCGGCCGCGGCGCCGTCCATCTTGCCGAACATGACGTACTGCATCGCGTCGCCGACGATGTCGACGATCTCCGAAGGATACGTCGGCTCCGGAATCGCGGAGGAATAGATCTGCTCCGTGAACACCTGACGCATGCCCTTGCTGTAGATCTCCTTGCCTGCATCGACGACCGATTGGCGCGGCGAGTAAGCGAACTTGATCTCGGTGCACCACTTCAGCGCGCGAGCCGGATCGTCGGCGAATGCCCACATGACGAACTTCGCGGCTTCCTCGACGTGCTTGCTCTTGCCGTTCACGGCGAACTTCCAGCCTCCGGCATCCGTCGCGGCTTTGCCGCCATCGGGCAGCGGCAGCGGAGCGACCTTGATCGGCACGTCCGCGAAATTCTCCTCTGCGCGGTTGATCGCCCAGGTGCCGAGCACCTGCATCGCCGCCGTCTTGCTGCCGAGGTTGTCGATCTCCCAAGGTCCGAATTGCAGCTTGGACGGGGCCAGCTTCTCGCGGAAGAAGGAGCCGTAGAAGTCGAGCGCCTTGGCAACTTCCGGAGTGTCGAACGTCGACTGCGATCCGTCCGCGCTAAGCACGTTGCCGCCCTGCTGCCAGAGGAACGGGTACCAGATGAAGTTCAGGTACGGCCCTTTGTCCGGCGGAAGCACGAGCCCCGCGACCTTGTCGGTCGTCAGCTTGCGGGCCGCGGCGAGCAGTTCGTCCCACGTCTTCGGCACTTCGACGTTGGCGTTCTTCAGCATTTCTTCGTTGTAGTACAGCCCGAGCAGCTCGAGCTCGTACGGCAGCGCCATGATTTTGCCGTCTACTGTAACCGCATCCAGCGCGGCCGGGAGGAAATCTTCCTTGGAGCCCGACGGGAAGTACGGCGACAGATCCGCCATCAGGCCGGATTTCGCGAACTTCATGAAGTCGCCCGGGCTGATCATGTAGATGTCCGGCCCGTCGCCCGAGGCGAATGCGGTCGGAAGCTTCGTCGTCGTGTAATCCTGCTGGTTGGAGGTCGAATACTCGATCGTGACCCGATCCTGCGACTGGTTGTATTCCGCGACCAGATCCTCGAAAAACTTCTGTTCCGCTTCGGTATGGAAGTCCCAAAATTTCAGCGTGACTTTCTCTTTGCTCGCGTTGCCGGAATTCGTTGCCGAGGAGGACGGGCTGCTTGACGCTTCCTTGCCTCCGTTGTTCGAGCCGCAGCCGATCTGCAGCAGGAGGACGGCGACGAGGGAGGCGATCAGCAGCGGCCGCCATTTGAAGCTTTGCATACTCGAGGTTCCCCTTTCGATAGGTGGTGGTTGAAGTCACCTCGAGTATAGCGGGGAGAAGCGAGGGGCCGTAACGAGAAATGTTTTAGGCGGGGTGGACTATTTTTGGACGTTCGCGAAGTAAGCGTTCAGCCGCGCGTTCGTGTCGGCGAGCAGCGCATCGACCGACGCATCGCCGAACACGAGCTTGTTCAGCGAGTCGATGAAAATTCTCGTCACGCTTTCCGGCAATTGCGGCTCCTGCCGCTCCGTGCCGAAGATGCGCGACGTAAAGACGGACCGCAAGCCGCGGTCGTACAGCTCTTCCCCCGCCGTCATGACGGAGACGCGCGAAGGATAGGCGAACTTCACCTCCGTGCACCACTTCAGCGGAATGTCCTCGCTCTCCGCGAACGCCCACGCAATGAACCGCGCGGCTTCGTCCGCATGCGCGCTGAAACGGTTGACGCCGATTTTCCAGCCTCCCGCGGCCGTTACTTCCCGGCCGCCGGGAGGAACGGGCAGCGGAACGACGCCGATCGGCTGATCGGCATAGCTCGCCTCCAGCGAGCGGATATTCCAGGAGCCGCTCACCTGCATCGCCGTCTCCCCGCCCGCCAGAATGCCGATATCCGTCGTCGGCCGGGAAGGGTGCATGTTCAGCAGGCCGTCTTCGGCCATCCCGCGGAAAAACTCGTACATCGTCCGCGCGCCAGGCTCCGTCAGACCGGACCCGTCGCCTGGTTCTGTGACGAGATCGGCCCCCGTCTGCCACAGGAAAGGCAGCCAGGAGAACGTCTGGTAGACGCTCCCGAACGTCTCCACCGTCAGGCCGCTCCTGGACCCGCTCTTCAGCAGCCGCGCCGCCTCGCGCATCTGCTCCCACGTCTCCGGCGGCGCGATGCCTTGGTCGCGAAACAGCTTTTGGTTGTAGTACAAGCCCAGCAGCTCCGTCTCGAACGGAATCGCGTAGATGCGATCGTTCACCGTGACCGAATCGAGCGCCGGCTTGAAGAAATCGCTGCGAACCTCAGCGGTGAAATACTCGTCCAGCGGCTGCAGGATGCCGGCGTTGACGTATTTGCGGATCGTGCCCGCCGACACGAAGAATACGTCCGGACCGTGTCCCGAAGCGAAGGAGGAAGCCAGCCGGTTGCCCGTAAAATAGTCGTCGCTCGAAATATACTCCACCTTGATCTCCACGCCCGGGTTCTCCTCCGCGTACCGCTCTCCGAGCCACTGCCAGAAGGTGAACTCTTCCCCCTGGTGGAACGACCAGATGCGCAGCACCGTCCGATCCGCAGCGGCCGTCTCCTTCGGCGCCTGCCTGCCGATCAGCGTATCCAGCTTCTCGTCCGGAGCGACGGGCTTGCCTCCGCAAGCGGAAGCCGCCGCCAGCAGCAGGAGCAGCCCCAATAAGGCGGCAACGCAACGAATCCCGGCCAGCGCTCCCCTATTTGACATAACCCTCGTCCTTTCGGTCGAAAAACTGCCGGTACTCGCCGGGAGTCGCGTTCATCGTTTTTTTGAACAGTCGGGAGAAATACTTCACGTCCTGATAGCCGACCATCGCGGCGATCTCGTACAGTCTCAGATCGGTGTCCTTCATCAGCTTCTTGGCGGCGTCCATCCGAAGGCGCGTCAAATATTCGACGAACGAGGTTTCCGTCTCCTGCTTGAAATACGTGCTGAAGTAGCTGCTGCTCATGCCTACGTGTCCCGCCACGTCATCCAGGGAGATGTCCCGCGCGTAGTTGGCCCGGATGAACGCCAGCGCCTTATCCAGCGTCTTGCTCTGCTTCTGGCTGCGGCTCCATTCCAGCGCCCGCACGCTCTCCTCCGCGAACTCCTTCATGAACGCGAGAAACCCGAAAGCCGTGAAATCCCGCCCGAACAGATCCGCCGGCCTCGTCATCCGGCCGAACACCAAGTCCGACACCTTCTGCTCATAGGCGATGCGCAGAACGGACGTCAGCAGCTGCAAGCAATAGCGCTGGAACAGCCGGAACGGCACCTCCGCTTCGCGGAGCGCGCGCACGAACTCCTCCAGCCCCTGCGACGCGGCGGCCGCGTCCCCGCTTCTGACCGCCCAGCCGACTTTCTCCTCCAGCGCTTCGGGGTAGCCGATTCGAACCAGGTCCTCCAGATGGAAATCGCGATAGTCGCTGACCTTCCCTTCCCCGTAGATCCACTTGTTCTCCAGGCTCTCCCGGGCATGGGCCAGCAGCTTCGGCAGCTCGGCGAACTCGGAGCTCTCCCCGCTTAAGCCGACGGACACCGAGATTTTCACGGAGCGGGCGATCGTGCGGATCGCTTCCTCCCAGAAGTCGCGGCCGCAGCCCGCGTTCGCCAGCAAATAATAAAGCTGCGAGCCGTTCTGGAACAAATAGCGGAACCGGTCCGCGGCCCGGGCCGACAGCAGCTCGTGCAGGACGTTGCGGACGGCGAACGCCACGAGCTGGCGATCGCCCCACTGATCCTCGGAGATCACCTTGTCGTAGGCGTCGATCTCGATCGCGGCGATTCTCATCGAACCCGCGCCCGGCGGAAGAAGAGGGAGCAGCTTGGTCTCGTGCCCCGGCTCGTCTTCCGGCGACAGCATCCACTCCTTCCACAGCTTGGAGTACTTCTGCTCCGGCACGCCTGTCGGCGTCTCCCTCTCGACAGGCTTCATCTGCGCGGACAAGCGGCGCAGCACGTCTCGGATGGCGTCCGGCTTCAGCGGCTTAAGCAGGAAGTCGAAAGCGCCGAATTGAATCGCGGTGCGCGCGTATTCGAAATAGCCGTATCCCGACAGAATCACGACTTGAAGCGGGTATTCCTTCAGTTCGCTGAGCAGATCCAGACCGTTCATCTTGGGCATGCGTATGTCCGTGATGACCAGGTCCGGAAGCTGCTTCTTCACGAACTGCAGCGCTTCCTCCCCGTTCGCGGCCGTGCCGACGACCTCCCATTCGGGATCAAGCTTCGGAATGAGGGCGGACAAGCCGCGCCTTACCTTCGGCTCGTCATCCACGATCAGCGCTCTGTATGCCATAGGTCCGTCTCTCCTCGCGGATTGTTCTCGTCCCGGATTACCGGAAGCACGACCGTGACGCGCGTGCCTCTGCCCGGCTCGGATTCGACCTGCACGCCGTAGCCGGCCCCGTATTCCAGCTTCAGCCGGTCGTCCATATTCGTAATGCCGATGCCATGCGACTTGCGCGACTTGATGCTGTCCATCCGTTCGGACGTCATCCCGACCCCGTTGTCTTCCACGACGAGACGCAGCTTATCTTCGCTCTCCAGAGCAAGGCCGACCCGGATCAGCCCTCCGCCGTCCAGATTTTCCATCCCGTGCAGGATCGCGTTCTCCATATACGGCTGAAGCAGCAGCCTCGGCACCTTGAGCTGCAGCAGCTCGGCCGGAATGTCGAACTCGACGGCGAACTTCGCTTCGAATCTCATCTCCTGGAGATAGGCATAGTTCTGCGCCCATTGCAGCTCCTCCTCCATCCGAACCCACGGCGCGCCCGGCCGAATCGCGTACCGCATCATGTCGCTCAGCGCCGTAATCATCGAGCTGATCTCGTTCTCATCCTTCTCGATCGCCAGCCAGTTGATCGCGTCCAGCGTGTTGTAGACGAAGTGGGGATTGATCTGCGCCTGAAGCGCCCGAATCTCGGCCTCCTTCTCCTTGTCGGAGACGATGCGCACCTCCTGGATCAGATCGTTGATCCGCCCGCGCATTCCGTTAAACGCCATCTGCAGCATGCCGATCTCGTCGTTCGATTGCGCTTGCAGCTTCACCCCCTGCGAGTCCTTCTGAATCTGCTTCATGGCGACGACGAGCTGCCGGATGGGCTTCGTGATATAGTGCGTCGTCAGCCAGGCAAGCAGCAGGAACAGCGCGGAGAAAGCGACGATCGTCACGACGAGAAACCGCTTCTGGTTCTCCGTCTGCGCGTCGAGATCGAGCTGGGGAACGATAGCGTAGTAGGACCAATTGTTAAAGCCCGAGGCCACTCGCCCGATGCGGTAGCTCTCCCCGTTCAGCTCGAACCGGACGAACTCGCCCGGCTTGGTCGCCTTGTAGAACGGAATTTCGTTCATCCTCGTACCGAACGCTCGCGGATTGGGATGCCAGATCAGGTTGCCCGAATCGTCGGCCACGAGAATGGTGCCGTTCGGGCTTACGTCGACTTGGCCGATGAGGCGGTCGAGCGAAGAGATTTTCACGTTGATAATGAGCGCGCCGAGCGCCTGCAGCTCGTCGGTGACGTCCCGGATGCTCATGCCTGCGGCAAAATAATAGGAATTGTCCGGAGAGTATCGATTAGGCGCAATTTCATAGGTCGGAATCCAGACGATCCGCCCGTTCTCCTCGGCGATCCGTTCCAGCCATTGCGGATTTCGTCCGATCTGATCGGTGAATAAGCTTGAACCGCGGAAATCGGCGAAATACGTCGCGCCCGACTCGGTCAGAAAATAGACGGAGTCCACGTCGTCCTTCCCCCGCAGAAAATCGCGCAAATACCGGCTGATGCGATCCTCCGCGATTGGGTTCTCACCGCTGCCCGCAGCGTCCGGAACCGATCCCGAGAGCTGAGCGATAATATCGTCCTGATTGTAAATATCAAGCAACTGCGTTTCCACGCCCCGCAGCATTTCGTCCGCGTTCTGCATAACCAGGTTCAACACCTGCAGCGACTCCTTGTCGCTTTTCTCTTCGACCCACTCTACCGAATTTTGATAGAACAGCAGCCCCAGCAGCGACAGGGGCGCCAGGATCACCGTAAGCAGAAGCAGCATCAGCTTGCTGCCGAGCTTCCGATTGCGTAGCAAGGATGGAATCATGCGGTCAGTCCTCCGGTCCGCGGAACGGGTGTAAACGCTTCCGTCAGTCAAAGTGTACGGGATCGCCGGCCGTTTGACAACGGGGAACGAAGCCGCCCCGGACAGGTCGCGAAACCTGCCGGGGCCGCCCTTGGGCCTTGTCATTTTCTAAGCACGAACGAATCGAAATCCGCCGTCAGCGGAACCGCCGACCACGTCTTCGCCATCAGCCCGACGGAGACGGGAGCCGCGAAAGGATAGTTGTCGCTGCCCGCGTTAATCCACGCGTCGCCCGGATTCTGTTTGTAATCGACGTAATAGCGGGTGCCTGCCTTCCTTATTCGCAGGGAAACGGCAGAGTTCGTGTACGGAGTGACGGCAGCCAGCGCCGCATATCCCGACCGGGAGAACTCCAGGGCGTTGCCCTTCAGGTTCCCCCACAGGAAATAATTGTTCGTGCCGAAACGCACGGCCAAGCCCCCGTGGAAGTTGTTGCCCGCCGTATAAGAGGACAAGTTCATCCTCGTCTCGATCGTCCAGTCTCCCCCGCCCATATCCGTGCGCATCAGCTTCGGCGATTGGTCGATGAAGTCCCAATTGTCATAGGCGCTCGAATTCGGCAGCGTCATCCGCAGATTCCCGCCGGTGAACGAGTAAGCGGGTCCTGCCAGCGGCGCGGTCCAAGTCCAGGCGGAGCCCAGCGGACCGTCGAACGGGTCGGCAACCGTCGTCGCGAAGCCGTTGGCGTAGTAGACCTCCAATTCGCTGATCGCCGTGAATTTCTGCGTGCCTCCCGTCACCCCGATAATCCGCACGCCGTCTCCCCACGTGTCGTCGAACTTGAACGTGTACGTTTTATAAGGTGCGGCCGTACCGTTATACGGATAGTCCGGGCTCACGGACAGGCCCGTTACGTCTACCCACTGGAAGTTTTGCCGAACCTGGACTTTCAGCCCCGAAGCGAAATAGCCGCCGTCCGGGAAGGAAGCGCCCGACGTGTAGACGACTTTGTTCATGTTGTACGGTCTGGACCAGGTGTAGCCCCAGTAGCTTTGCGCCTTCGCTTCCCCGTTCCAGTCGTCTGCGTTGACGTTTTTCGCGCCGTCGTTAAGCGCCCATGGATTGCCTTGGTGGAAACTCGCCGCTGCGATCGGCGTCTTCGCGTCTCCCGTCACGGCGAGATTGTTCGTGTCGCTCCGCGCGTTGGTCGGCGTCAGCGAAGCGTTGTACGGGGTCACGTAAAGACGGCGCAGGGAGAAGCGGTAATTGTTGACGGGGCCCTCGAACGTATTGGCGTTGAACCACATCCGCAAGCCGTCGGCGCTAATGTACTTGGACGGCATCACCGTCGTGTACCCGCCGTTCTTGCCCGTCGTCCAAGGCGAGGAATACGTTCCGAAGTCCTTGGACAGAAATCTCTTCCACGGTCCCCACGGCGCGGGAGCCTCGTAAAATTCGAACGTGTACTCCGTCCAGGACAGATAGATGTAGCGGTTGAGCGCGCGATTGTAGGTGACGCTTCCTTGCGAGATCGGCGTCATGTCGCGAATGTGGCCGGACGGGAAGCCGGATGTGACGGACGGGTAGATTCTTCTGTCGTCCTGCAGCACCGGCTGCTTGGCGGCGATGTTGCCGTAGCTCGACCACGACTGCGTTCCTCCATTTAATCCGCCGGTCCAGAACTGCCACTTCGACAGATCCTGCAGATTGTCCGTTGCCAGAATGCGGGCCAAATAAAGCTTCGTCGGATCGGGAACGGCGTTGTTGAACGAGTCGCGCCAGTTGTAGTCCGTGCCGTAAGCGTAGATATAGTCGTCCCAGTTCGTCGTCGGGTCGTTGTCGACGCCGTCCTTGCCCCAATCCAGGAAGAAAACCGTCGTGAACACCGAGTTCGGAAACATCGGCGAAGTCGCGTTCCACGTCCAGGTGGCGCCTTTGTCCGTCGACTTCAGAATGGTGGCGTTCGGCGCGTCGTTAAAGGCCGGTCCGTAAAATTGGGCGCCAGGACAGCGGTTCAGATCCTGAACGGCCAGCCAGAGCGTGCCGCCCCTGGAGGTCAGGCCGGTCGGCTTGCGGTTGTAACGGGGCGAACCGTCCGGGCAGGTCGACTTGTTCCATACCGGTCCGAAGCCCGCGCTTACCCGGTTGCCGACGAGATTGCCAGTGTCCGGATGGCCGCCCGTAATCCGGTTGAAGGCGATATCGCTCCACCCTTGATTCGTCCAGCCCCAGCCGTCTCCGTTAGCCAGATACAAGTAATCGTCGTTCGACCACGCGGACGGCCACAAATCTCCGTCGCTGTTCGTGTTGTAGGTGCTGCCCTCGTCTACGAAAGCGGTTGCAAAAAAGGTGCTCTCCGCAGGCACAACCGCTTGGGCGCGGTCTTCTCCCGCGATGGCGACCGCCGCAAGCAGCAGCAAAGCAACCGCCATGCGCATGCCGGTCATTGCTCGTTTCATATGAATTCCCTCCCCTGAGTATTGGGATATCGCCTACAGTATAGTTCATGCGCAGGCAACGATATATCCGAACATTTTTGGGGAGGGTGGACATTTTTACGATTGCGCTACAGCTTCTTGCCCAACACGTGATTCAGAGGAATATACCCGATCGAACGGCTGTCGTCGCTATGGTTGCGGTTGTCGCCCATGACGAACACATGCCCCTCCGGCACCTCCCAGATGCCGCCGACGAACGCGTTCATCTCTTCTTTAATATACGACTCCTCGAGACGCTCACCGTTGCGGTACAGCTGCCCTCCGGTAAGCTCCAGCATATCTCCCGGCTTGCCGATCACCCTTTTCACGTAGTAGATCCGGTCTTCATCCCTGGTCAGCAGCTGGATCAGCGGATTTTCCATCACGTCGTCCATGAAGGTGCGCTCCCGGTTCACCCGGCTGTCTATAATGACGATATCGCCGTAGTCCGGCATATAGGAAAAAGTATGGGACAGCTTCGACACGAACAGCCGTTGACTATCCCGCAGCGTCGGATCCATAGAGTGCCCGTCCACTCGATAGGGCTGAAGAAGAAAGATTCCGATCAGCAGCGACAAGATGTAGGCGATCGCCAGCGAGCCTACCCAGCTGCGTATTTTTCTGAACACCTTCACGCGGACACTCCTTCGGCGTTTTCTATTATTCTAGCATGATCGGGGATTGAAATCACATTTCCGCGCCTATAGTGCGGTGCGGCGGATGGAGCCCAAAAAGAAGCAAGCGTCCCGCCTGCGTCAGCTCGCATTCATCATGCGAGCCGCGTCAAGGAGACGCCTGCTTCTATTCGCAGTTGTTAAGGCGTTTCAACCGGATCCCCAGTAGGCGCAGGAGGCGCTACCGTGATGGTTCCGCTGCCGGGGGCGGAAATGTTGTGATTCGTTGTTCCGTCCGCTACGGACAGGACGTAGATTTGATAAGCCGTATTGGCCGTCAATGTACCGCCGATAACCGTGCTGCCCAGAGACAGTTCGACCGTGTTCGTTCCCGGGGCAACAGTAGCGGAGGCCTGAGCCCGCAAATTATACGCAGTAGCCGCATCCAACGTTCCTGCCGGATGTAGCAGGAACACGAGATATTGCGATATTCCAGTCTGTGATGCCGGCGGAGTCCAGGTGACGACCAGCTTATCGGCGCCGGCCTGTACTGCGCCCACACTCTGGGCTACCTGAACCGGGGAGGTTAGACTGATGGCTGCCGAAGGAGCAGACAACGAACTGCTGCCGGCTTTGGCTACAGAAAGCACATAAACTTGATAGCTGACGCCGTTGGCAATAGGCGCGCCGCTCGTATCGGTTGCGACCCCTCCCAGATTCAAGGTCGGATTAGATCCGTTCGGAGCGAACGTCGCATACGGATTGGCATTAATCGCCGTCGCCAGCGTAAAGGCGCTGCCGCTTCTGACAACGAATATTCGGTATGCTTGAATGTTGCTCTCGTCCGCTGCTTTGTTGAAGCTGACCTGCAGGTCAGCGCCTGTTCCCGCATCGCCCGTATCGCTGACCGCCACGCCCGTTACCGCCGGTGCGCCGGAGGTCGTCAAAGTAACTGCCGGAGAAGCCGCAGACAAAGCGTTCACGCCGTGAGCAGTGCCGTAACCTACCGACAGGACGAAAATTCGGTACGGCACGTTGTTTCTGATCGGCTGATTGTAAATGTCGACGGCGTTGTTCGCCAGCACTGCATTATGATTCGCGCCCGGATTAGCCGTAGTAAACAGCGCCGTATTGGTAATCGCGTTAGCGGCGTTCAAGGTGAACTGATAAGCCGCCGAGTCCGGCACGATGAAAATCCGATAATGGCTGATGTTCGTCTCCACGGATGCCTTCGTGAATGATACGCGCAGGTCCAAGCCGTTGCCGTTATCGGCCACGTCGGTTCCAGTAACGTTCGTAACGGCCGTTACCGTGCCTTTGTTCTCCAACTGAATCGTCGGAGACCCGGCAGACAACGCATTGCCGTATACATTGGAGACGCCCACCGACAAGATGAACACCTTGTACTTGATGCCGTTCTGAATCAGTGCGCCGTCAATGTCTCGGGAATCGGCGTTCAGTTCCTGAGCAATATTGGTTCCTTTCTTGTTGATGACTGTGTAGTTCGGTATGGCGTTTGCGGTGTTCAAGTTAAAGTAAGCTGCCGCATTCTCCTTCACGACATAAGCCCGGTAGTGGGCAATGTTGTTCTCGTTGGCCGCTTTGGTGAACGACACGCGCAAGTCTTGGCCGCTGTTGTGGTCCGCGACGTCGCTGACGGCGACGTTCGTGACCGCCGTGACGTTGTTGTTGCTAAGCTGAATCGAAGCGGACGGAGAAGACAGCGCGTTGCTGCCGTTCACGGTACCTACCGACATGACGAACACCCGGTAAGCGACCCCGTTCTGGATCGTTGCACCGTTCACGTCGCGCGACCCGGCCGCCAACGTCTGGACGATGTTCGTGTTGTTCTTGTTGATCGTCGTGTAGTTGTTCGAATTCGTGACCGCGTTCGCCGCAGCCAGTCCGAAAGTGCCGGCATTCGCTTCCTTGACGACGAATACACGGTAGTTCTTGATCAGCGACTCATTGGTCGCTTTCGTGAACGATACTTGCAGATCTCGGCCGTTGTTATAGTCCGCAACATCGCTGACCGACAGGTTCGTCACCGCTTGAACTCCGGAGTTCTTGAGCGTAATGCTCGCGGAAGCCGCCGAGAGCGAGTTGGCGTAATTGTTGTTGTTGGACACGCCCATTACGAACACGCGGTAAGCAACGCCGTTCGTCACCTTGTTGCCTCTCGTATCTCTCATGTTCGAAGAGAGCACGATGTTGTAATTGTTGCCCGTTCTGTATTGATCGTAATAATTGCCGGAAGACACCCGGTTCGCTTCCGTCAGGTTAAAGGACGAGTAATCGCCTTCTCTGACGACGAAAATTCTGTACGAGCCGATTCTCGATTCGTCGGAAGGCTTGTTGAACGTCACCTGCAGGTCGCGTCCGTCGCCGTTGTCGTCCACGTCCGCCACTCCCGTAATGACCGGAGTTTGGGCCGATGCGCCGAGCGTAACGGAAGCGGAGCTCGCGGACAGCGAGTGCGACCAGTTGGACGTATTCGAGCTGACCGTCATGACGAAGGCCGTGTACGCTACCCCGTTGCGGATGAGATCGCCGGATGTATCCCGAGCGGACGAGTTGAGCGTCACGCTGAGCGCGCCCGATCCCGACGTCTTGGCAACGTTCGTATAGTAGGAGCTGGACATACCGTTCGCTTGGGACAGATTAAATCCGGAAGCGTTGGCCGATTTGACGATCATGACCCGGTAGCCGGATATGTTGCTTTCGCTGGACGCTCTGGAGAACGTAACTCTCAGATCCCGTCCGTCTCCTTGATCCGCAACGTCCTCGATTTTCACGTTTGTCGCCTGACCTACGGCTGGGTTGGACTTCAGGGTAATCGAAATGGAAGAGTCGGAGAGCGCGTTCGCGTCAGACCCCACCGTCAGAACGAATACTTTGTAAGCTTGATTCGCTCGCAGCAGCGCCCCGTCGACATCCCGGCTCTGCGCGGTAAGCGTTACGCGTTGGTAGGAACCGGACTTGGATACGGACGTATAGTTGGCCGCGCGGACGGCCAAGGCTTTAGCCAGATTAAAGGAAGAGACGTTCTCCGCCTTCACGACCAAAATCCGGTAGCCGCTGACGTTCGATTGGTCGGCCGGCGTCGAGAAGCTGACCTGCAAATCCCGGCCGTCGCCGTTCTGGGAAACTTCCGTCACGCCGAGCTGAGTGACTTTGCCGACTTCTTGAACGGCCTTGGTCGTAATCAGCACGCTTTGCGACAGTTTATCCCAGCGCACGTCGTCTCCGAGAGCCTCGCTGACGAACCGGACCGGAACCATCGTGTGGCCGGCCAGCACGCGCGCCGGGGAATCCAGCGTCACCGTCTGGTTGTTGATCGTCGCCGTTCTGGCGCCGATCGTCAGCACGATCGTTGTATCCCGCTTCTTGGCGGTGACCGTCTTGGCTTTCTGATTCCAGATCACCTGCGCATTCAGGGCCTCGAAGATGCCGCGAAGCGGAACCATCGTATACCCTCCGATCAGCAGGGGAGGCTGGGTAGTTTGAAGAATTTGGCCGTCGATGAAAATTCGGATCGGAGTGGCGGCCTTGGCTCCTTGCGGTTGATGAAAGAAAGACAATACGATGGCGAATGCCGCTAGCAAGGAAAGAAATTTACGCACTGGATTCATCCTCTCTGGGCGAAAAATGAGTTTTATTCTCTTTTCCGCGTTCGCGTTTCATGATCTTGGTAATTTGACGCTCGAACGACGGCGAAAGTTTCAGCAAATCTTCAGCTAATCTATAGACGTCGAAAGCGTCAGAAAGTTACTATGGTTCTTCATGAAAAATAGACAGGCCCGCCGGAAGTCGACTTCGCCGCGGGCCTGCTCTTTATGTCCCCAAATCTTTCCTTTGAACGATACGATAAGAGATGCAGCCCGACAGAACGAACAGCAGAGCGGATGCGGCGACGACCAGACCTCCCAATGCGACCGGCGGCCACGCGCTTAATCTTGCTCCCAGCTCGTACCCGCTTCCGTATATGCCGCCCAGCAATCCGGACATCACGAATGCCGCCAATACGATTAGCGCCAGCGCCGCCCCCAGCGCCACGTGTTCCCCTTTGGACCCAAGCCAATAATAGGCGTGCAAATAGATTGCCGAGAAGAAGAGAACGATTCCGATGATGAAAGCGATCATAAGCCCCGAGAAACCATGCTCTCTTCCGAGCGCGTAACGATTGATCAAATTCATGATTACCGTAACGGCAATCCCTGCAGCGGTAAAGACCAGAGCAGTCGCATAGCGGGCTCTTACGATCTGGCCGCGGGTAACGGGCAAGCTGCCTATGAAGACCAAGCTGCGGTTTTTCAGTTCCAGACCCGATCCTATAACGAGCATCATGACGGCCGGAAGAGCGCCCAACAGCATAAACGTCCCCTTGGTAATGATTAACCCGAAAAGCAGCGCATATAATGCGACAAACAAATAGTACCACCGCAGCACGAGCAGATCTTTACGAACGAGATTCAGCACGATGCCGTTCACCCCTAACGGTAAAATACATAATGTCCTCCAAAGTAGGCGTTTCGATAATCGCGTCTTCTCCGAACATTCGAAGCGCTTCGCCGCGATCGCGTACCAGACCTTCGAATCCCGCCCCGGTTTCCCTAATGCTTACGAACGCTTGGCGGACATCGCGATCCAACCATTCCTTATCCCCCTTGATCAGGGCATATCGGTCGAATAGATCTTCTTTGGAGCTGTCGAAAACAAGATGTCCTTGATCGAGAAACACAATGTAGTCGGCGATCCGGTCGAGGTCGGTCGTAATGTGGGTGGAAAACAGAATCGTTCTGTTCTCGTCCAGCATCAGACCGGAGAGAATATCCAGCATTTCTCTCCGAAAGACGGGGTCCAACCCCGCCGTCGGTTCGTCCATAATGAGCAGCTCCGCTCCGCCGGAGAGGGCGAATGCGAGCGACAGCTTCATTTTCATGCCTTTGGACAACAAGCGAATCCGGCTGCGGGGAGAGAGTTCGAACCGATGCAAGCACTCGCGAAACGTTCGCTCGTCCCATCGCTTATAAAATGGAGCATAGATGCTTCTCATCGCGTCGATCGACAGATGCTCGTACAGGGTGTTCTCCTCGGATACGAAACCGATTCGCGCTTTGATTCCCGCTTCTTGTTCGGGCATTTTCTCGCCGAAAATCCGTATCTCCCCAGCGCCGGCTGCCGATAAGCCCATGAGCAGCTTGATCAGCGTACTCTTCCCCGCTCCATTCGGACCGACAAGCCCGGTTACGTATCCTTGGCGAACGTTCAAGTCCAACGTTCCGAGCACAAAGGAACCGTGCTTCTTCGCAAGCCCGCGAACTTCGATCGCGTTCATCCTTCCGACTCTCCTTCCTGATCCAGCAGTCGAACATGTCCGATGATTTCCTCCAGACTAAGCCCGAGCGACTTGCCCTCCTTAACGGCTTCCAGCAGCTTGGTCTCCATCGCCCTCAGCCTCTGTTCCCGGATAAAAGCTTCGTTCGCTCCCGAGACGAAAGAACCTTTGCCGACTACGGAGTCTATCAAGCCTTCCTTCTCCAGTTCCTCGTACGCCCTCTTCGTCGTAATCACGCTGATCTGCAAATCCTTGGCCAATTGGCGAATAGAAGGCAGCATCGTTCCCGGAGCGAGCTCGCCGCTCAGAATCGCGCCGCGAACGCGTCCGACGATCTGCGAATAAATCGGTTCCCCGGACGCGTTGGAAATTTGGATGTTCATGAATTTCCTCGTTCCATTGTATTTAGTGTATATATAATATATACACACTCAGAACATAGAAGTCAACACCGATGCGGGTTGAGTATTTTACTACTTGTAGGATCGCTTCGGCTTCTATACAATCAGAACTAGATGTCACCTTATATAACATCATGATCGGAAAGGGCCTCTATGAGCAACCAAACAGACTGCGACGTCATCTCCCGGCACTATCCGCAAGGACAACTACTGGCCTATTATCAGCCTATCGTCGCCATGGAAACTCGTGCGATCATCGGCTACGAAGCATTGGGAAGAGAACGGATCGACGGCGCGGTGCGCAGCCTCGGTCCCTTCTTCACGGACAATAACGTCCCTGTGGAGGAGCATGTTCGAATCGACCGCATTCTTCGCGAGCAGGCGATAGCCAAACTAAGCAAGGAAGCGGAGCCTCCCCTGCTGTTCGTCAATCTGAAGCCTTCGTGGATCTACCGGCACTACAAAAACACGGGAGAACTGCACACGCTCCAGTTGATTCAAAAGTACGGAGTTGACCCCCGCAAAGTGTGCATCGAAATCACGGAGGACGAATTCGGAGATTCCATGTCCGAGCTGACGCAGATCGTCGATCTCTACCGGCAGGCAGGCTGCCAGATTGCCATAGACGACATAGGAACGGGGTTCAGCAATTTCGACCGCATTGCCAGAATCCGGCCCAATCTGCTTAAGGTCGATATTTTATTGATGAAAAAGAGCGCCACCCACAGCGGATATCTCGGCGTGCTTCGGTCGTTCTCCAACCTGGCGGAACAGATCGGGGCATCCCTGCTGCTGGAAGGCGTGGAGACAAGCCAGGATTTGAAAAGGGCGATCCAGGCCGGAGCAAGATACGTCCAAGGTTATCTGTTCTCGCAAGCGCAGACGGATTACCAGGACCGGCACGCCTTCACTTCGCTGATCGAAGCGGAGCTAAGCGCCCACAAGCTTCTGATGAAGGAAACCCGGCTGCTCTGGGAGGGGATCGGCAACAAGCTGGTCGAGCGCGTGCGGGAGTCCGGCATTCGGGAGCTGCTGGAACGTCGCTCCCCGAACGACGGCGAAGAGGCGGAGCTCGCCGACGAGGCGATCCGCCTGCTGCTGCCGCGCTTGGACGACTCCTGCATGCGCGTCTATCTGTGCCGGACGACGGGAATCCAATTGTCCGCCAACCATTCCCGCAGCGATGCGGAAGGCTGGAAAACGAATCTCGAATACCGCTTCGCCGATTGGAGCTGGAGGCCGTACTTCATCCCTCATCTGTCCCACGATGCCTCGACGGAGACGGAAGCCAAAATATCGGGCAAATACGCCGATCTGGACACGCACTTGTGGATCCGAACCGTCTCGATCCCGATTAACGAAGAGCTTGTGCTTCTGCTGGACGTGATCGATTCGTTCGAATAGCCGCGCAGAGTCCCCATCCGAACGTTTCGGCGCAGGTCAGTTCAGCGCGAATCCGATTCTCTCCCGTATGCCAGCGGATGGGGAGCGTCACGAGATCAGCGGTGATCCTGCCGTCGTTGGCGGGCGGCTGCCACCTCCAGCTTCCCTCGTATACCGGCTCACCGTTGATCCAGAGCTTGAGATGGTCGCTGAACCCGAAGTCGATCGGGAACTCCCCTTCCTCGGCAACGTTAACGACCGCCTCCGCCGTAACGGCCAGACCGGGGCGGGCCGTATACTGCCGATTGAGGTTCAGCGTTCCGTTCTCCTCGACCGCCACGGTTCTCCAGCCCGACGCCTGCTCCGGAGCCGTATTCTCCGGATACGGCTCGGACTCGATCTTGAACATCGCCTTCATATTCGGGTAACCGCTGCCGTCGTTGGACCCGACCATGACGACCTCCGAGCGGGCGAGCAGCGCCAGCGACTTCTCGACGGCTTCCTTCTCTCCGAGCGGCTTAAGCCCTTCTTCGACCAACCTCTTCGCCGCTTCGGCTCCCGCTTGGCGTAAGCTTGCCGGATTCATTCGCGCCGACTCCTCCTCACTCGTTCTCCCGCTTGGCCAGATTGCGGAAAATTCTGTCCAGATACGCCTCGAACGCCTCGATCTCATGCTCCTCGAACCCTTCGTAGTACACCTGCGTCATCTCTTCGGACACCTCTTCGTACTTGAGCTTCATCCGTTTGTTCTGTTCCGTGAGCCGGATCAGCACTTTGCGCCGGTCGTCGTTCGGGTACACGCGTTGCAGATGACCGGTCTGCTCCAGCTTGTCCAGCATGCGGGTCAAGGTGGATTTGCCGAGCGACGTGCGCTTGGCCAACTCCTGGATCGGAATGTCGTCGTTCTGCCAGAGAGCGAATAGAATTCGGCCCTGCGCGGGATTGATGTCGTGGATCTGATGATGCTTCACTGAGGATGACCCTCCCGACGCTTATCCGCCGGACGAGTACTCGCGCTCCACTTTGCAAATTTTCACCTCATAGCCCTCGTACCACTCCGCCTTCCCGCGTTCCTGCGCCACCCGATGCGCCGCGTTGCCCTTCCAATCGGCGATGGCCTCCAGGCTCTCCCAATAGGAGATTGTAATGCCGGCCCCCGAAGCGTCCCGAACGCTGTCCGCACCGATGAAGCCGGGTTGGGCGGACGCGAGCCGCTCCATCTCGTCGGCCATTTTGCCGTAGCCGTTGTCTCCCTCCGTACGCCGGCTCGTGAAAATCACCGCGTAGTATCCGCCGTTCGTTTGTCCTTTTGTCTCCATGTCGATCGCCCCCGGTGTGTGTTTAGGTTACTGCTTTTATTGTACCTGATTCCGCTTGAGGGTCGAATCGATGTTGATGAAACCGAATAGTTCCGCGCCCGTTCGCCCCATACTACAGGGAAAATTAACCTTAGCGAAAACGGAGGATGGCAAGTGTCCGAAAGAACTTTGATGGCTTATTTCAAAACGCCCTGGGAAGCGCAGCAAGCGGTAGAAAAGCTCAAGTCGCTCCGTCTGATCGAGCATTCGATCGACCGTTTTGACGGGTATCCGGGGGAAGGCGCGCAGCATCTGGATAAGATCGAAAATCCGCTTTCCGCGGATTTTCCGGGGCTGGGTTATTTGACGCTTGGGGGAAATTTCATTCCCGATGCCGGCATTCTGGCCGCCGTAAGCGTGAGCGCGAGCGGATACAGCTCGGGAGGCGCGGACAACCGGGTGAACGGACGGGACATTCTGCTGACCGCGGTCGTGGACGAGGACGATTACGACGAAGCGCAGCAGATCGTCCAGGATTCGGGCGCTTTGTAGGAGGCGTTAAAACGGATCAAGCCCGCTCCGTGAGCTTAGCTCGTGGGGCGGGCTTATTGGGCGTGTCCGCGGGGCGGAGGGGGCGGTAAGCACGTGGCGCGGGCTTATTGGGCCGATCCGGGGGGCGCTAGGGGAGATACGCACGCTGGGCAGGCTTATTGCGCCGGTCCAAGGGGCGCTAGGGGAGATACGCACGCTGGGCGGGCTTATTGCGCCGGTCCAAGGGGCGCTGGGGGAGATACGCACGCTGGGCGGGCTTATTGCGCCGGTCCAAGGGGCGCTGGGGGAGATACGCACGCTGGGCAGGCTTATTGCGCCGGTCCAAGGGGCGCTGGGGGAGATACGCACGCTGGGCGGGCTTATTGAGCCAATTCACGGGGCGCTGGATGAGATACGCACGCTGGGCGGGCTTATTGCGCCGGTCCAAGGGGCGCTGGGGGAGATACGCACGCTGGGCGGGCTTATTGGGCCCGTCCAAGGGGCGCTGGGCGTGATAGACCCGTGCGACGGGCTTATCAGACGCGCCTGCGGGATGCGACAGGAGCTAAGCCCGTCTGGCGGGCTTAGCTCCTTGCTCATTCCTGCTCGACGGGGATAACGCTGTCGTCACCGACGGCAGAGCCTGCGTCAGTGCCCAGTCCTGCGCCCATGTCCGAGTCCACGACCGCACCGATGTCGAGGCTCGCGCCCATGCTTGCGGATTGCCGATACTCCGACGGGGTGAGGCCGGTCTTCTTGCGGAACACTTGCGAGAAATGGCGCATGTCCGGGTAACCGACGCGCTCGGAGATGTCCGCGATCTTCAGCTCGGACTCCCGCAGCAGCTCCATCGCCCGTTCCAGACGCAGTTGAGTGATGTATTCCTTAAACCCGTGGCCGGTCTTCTGTTTGAACAGCTGGCTGAAATAAATCGGGTTCAAATAGACGATGGAAGCTACCTTCTCCAGGGAAAGGTCTGTATGATAATGTCCCTGAATATACTGGAGCGCGACTTCGACCGACTGGTCCCCGCCGCTGGCATAGTGGTCGTACACCTGGCTGGCCGCGGCTTTCCTCATCCGCTGCACTTCGGCCGGCACCTGATTGAAGTCGGAGAGCCGCTCGGTGTGCAGCACCTGGAACGGCGCTTTGAGATACCGCTTAAGATGGCTTCTCAACTGATCGACAAGCCGTTGCGGAGTGCTCTCCTCCCGCAGCGTCACAAGGCCGAGCAGGCTTTTGGCATCGACGCTGGCGACGAAGCCGGTTCCCGCAGATTCGATCAGCTCGGTCAGCACGTTCTCCACGATAAAGTGTTCCAGCTTCATATCCCGTTCGCTCTCCATGCGAACCATGATCAGATGGAAGCTCGGGTGATTTTCCGTGAAAGGCTTCAAGTCTATGCCGCCGAGATCCAGCCCCGACGCCCAGCGGGCGAACACGGCCTCTCTCAGCAGGCGCAGGTTGGTCTTCAGCAGGTATGTTTCCTTGGAGCGGGCGTTCTCTTCGGCGATCTCGTCCCCCAGCTTGCGGATCAGTTGGATCAGGCTATCCTTGCCGATCGGCTTGAGCAAATAATCCTTGGCTCCCAACCGTACGGCGTCTTGGGCGTAAGCGAACTCGGAATAGGCCGATATGACGACCCATTTTACGTGCGCATGGCTCTTGCGGGAAATTTCCATCAATTCGAGCCCGGTCATCCCGGGCATCAGAACGTCGGTGAGCACGAGATCGATCGATTCGTTCTTCAGCAGATCGACGGCGCCTTCCGGGCTTGCGGCCAAGTAGACGGCGTGCTCGGGAAACTGGTTGCGGATCGTTCGTTCGATACCGCTGCGAATGACGCTTTCGTCGTCCACGACGAGAATATTCAAGAAATTACCCCCTCTCGGGCGGAATGGGGATCGTTACGACGACCGTCGTCCCCTCGTTCAAGCGGCTTCGGATTCCAACGCCGCAGCTCTCCCCGAACATGAGGCGAATGCGAAGATGCACGTTCTGCAAGCCGATTCCCCGTCTGCCGGAGCCAACCTGCACGTCGTCTTCGAATTCCTCTTTCGATGAACGGTCCCCGTCCAGGGAACGCGACAGGCGAGCAACCGTCTCTTCGTCCATCCCGACGCCGTTATCCTCCACGACAATTTCCAGCTTGCCGTCGCGCTCGTTCGAAGAAATGCGCAGCAATCCCGGACGGTCGAGCGGTTCCAGACCGTACTTGACGGCGTTCTCGACGATCGGCTGGAGAAACATCTTCGGAACCTCGATGTCGAGCCATCGTTCCTCGACCGCGAATTCGGTGTGCACCCGGCCTCCGAGCCGGGTTTGGATAATGGTCAGATAGTGGCGAAGCTGCTCCAGCTCGCGGCGAAGCGGAGCGCGCGAGGCTTCCTCCCATTCGCTGCCGTAACGGAAAATTTGCGATAAGGACAAAATGACTTTGCCAAGGCGGTCGTTCTCGCGCTCGTCCAACATCCAATAGATCATGTCCAAAGTATTGAATAAAAAGTGAGGGTTCACCTGGGACTGAAGCGCTTGAAGCTGCGCGTTCTTCTCGCTGATGGAAGCCAGCTTGATCCGTTCGATCAGGTCGTCCATCTGGTAAACCATTCGGTTAAAGGAACTGACGAGCACGTTCAGTTCCTGATACGATTGCACGTGCACCTGCCCTTTGAAATTCCCGAGCTCCACCTGCTTCATCTGTTGAATCAGCCTCTTGAATGGAGAAGAGAAGGAGCGCGACACGAACGTCGCGAGCAAGGTAGCGGCGAAGACGAGCACGATGACGACGGACATCAGGAACCGCTGCGTCTCTCGCAGTTCCAACTGCAAATCGCGCTTGGGCGTAATGCCGATGACCGTCCAATCCGCCATGGCAATGCCCGCCGCCGTAATCATGGCGTCCTCCCGCTCCGTAAGCAGCACTTCCCCGGGTCTGAGCGGGCCTGGCCACCCGAGCGGAATCCTGTCCATATCGCTCTGCACCGGATTCGTCCGAATGATCTCCACTCCGTCGGCGGCTTGAATGACGACGTTGCTGCCGGGACCGAGACTTGCGTTCCGGAGCGCATCGGAGATCGCGTCTGCGTCGGTCTCGATCAGCACGATCCCGATCGACTTGAGCGCGCTGAGCTCGAACAGCTGCCGTCCGAACGCAAAGACGGGACTCTCAATGCCCCCGCTCAAGAGTGAATGGGGATAGACGCCCAGCCAGATCATCTCTCCCGTGGACTGCTGCAGCCGGGTGTACCACTCCTGCTCGGAGTGGTCCCTTACGGTCGCTCCGACCGAACGGTCGAAGCTGAACACTTTGCCGCGGTTCGTCACGATATGAATGCCGACGATGTCGTTGCGGGAGTAAAATATGGCTCCTAGAATATCGGTAATTCTGCGCTCCAAATTCACGCCCTCGACCGTCTGGTCGGAGGACGGATTGCGGAGCAGCCTCATCAGTTCATTATTGGAATTAAGCGATTTCGTGACGCTGTCGTAGCCCTTCAGCATCAAATCGAACAAGCCGACCGTCTGCGAGATGTTCTTCTCGGCCACGACGTTCATCTTGTCGCGAATCTGATCGGTTGCCCTCTGGTAATAAACGAAGCTGACGATCAGCAGCAGCCCGAGCATGCTGAAGAGAAAAATAAGAAACAGACGCCCGTGAATGGATCGGAAGTTTATCATTCCACCATGTTACCCCTTTACTGCGCCGGCTACCATCCCCTTCGTTATTTTCTCCGCAAGCAGGAAATAAATGAGCACGACCGGCAATGCGCCGAGCACGAGGAACGCTCCGATCGCGCCGTAGTTGACCGAATACTGGCTGACGAAGCTGTACACGCCGAACGGAAGCGTCTTGAGTTTCTCGGACGAGATGAACGTAGCCGCCATGATGTATTCGTTCCAGATGTTGATGAAAGCCAGGATACAGACGGTCATGACCGGAGGAATGGAGACCGGAAGCACGATGGAGCCGAAAATCCGGAATACTCCCGCTCCGTCCACGATCGCAGATTCCTCGATCTCCGTCGGGATCGTTCTCATGAAGCCGCTCAGAATGAATACGGCAATCGGCGTCTGGAAGGCGATATAAGGCAAAATGAGCGACAAATGCGTGTTCAAAATGTCGATGTTCTTGAAAATAAGCATGAGCGGCAGCAGCGTCGCTTGCATCGGAATCATCATCCCGAGCAGGAAGATGAGCATGACGACCTGGCCGTACTTCCAGCGGAAACGGGTAATCGCGAACGCCGTCAGAGAGGCCAGCAAAATGATGCTCACCATGGTGACGACCGTAACAAACCCGCTGTTATACAGGTACTTCCAGTAGTTCCCGCTTTCGATGGCGGCGGAATAGTTGCTCCACTGCCAGACCGCCGGGAGAGAGAAGAAACTGCCCGACAGGATCTCCTCGTTCGTCTTGAGCGAGTAAATCAGCAGCCAGATCAGCGGATACAGCTGCGTGACGAGCAGAACACCGAAGAAGGCGAATACGGCGATTTTGCCAACGGACACTCGGCGTTTGTTGCGGACCTTGACGACGGGCGCTTCCTTCTTCAGGCTTACAGATTGGCTCATGCGGAGCGCCTCCTTTTACGAGAATCGTTTGTCCAGCCGGTTGAACAGCAGGTTGATGATTACGGTAGCCGCCAGGCAGACGACGACCAGGAACGAAGCGATCGCGCTTCCGTACCCGTACTTCATGGACAGGAAGCTCATGTTATACATATAGCTGGCAAGAACGTTGGTCGCGTTCGCGGGTCCGCCGCCCGTCATGACCATGATCAGGTCGAACGATTGAAGCGAGCCGATGAACGAGAGTACAACGGAAATTTTGAAAATCGGGACGATCAAGGGCAGCGTAATGTAGCGGTCGGCTTTGAAGCCGGAAGCGCCGTCGATTTTGGCCGCCTCGTAAATATCGGCCGGAATGTTCTGGATTCCGGTGAATTGAATGAGGATGTGATACCCCAGATACTGCCACAACGCAACGACGATGATGGCGTAGATCGCGATTTTCGGCTCGGTCAGCCAGGAATGCGTCCAGGAATCCAAACCGAGATTGATGAGAATTTGGTTGATCATGCCCCCCATGGGAGCCGGGTTGTAAATCGTCTTCCAGAGTTGGCCGATAACGGCTACGGATAAGATAACGGGGAGAAAATAACTCGAAACGAGAAATCCCGTGCGGCGCACGAAACGGCTGATCAGAATCGCCACGAACAGGGCGACCGGCAATTGAATCAGCATGGAAAATCCCGCGAGCAGGAACGTTCTGCCTACCGCAGGCCAGAACAACGAGTCGTTCGTAAACATTTTTTCGAAATTGGCAAGACCGACGAACTTCGATTGGCCGATACCGTTCCAATCGAGCATCCCGTTATAGACGGATACGATAATCGGAGCGAACACCAGACATACGTAGAGGAACAAACATGGCAGCACGAACGCCGCGATCGTCCATCCGGATACTTTCAACACTTTCAAGGCTCCCGCCCCCTTCAAGCTCTCTCATCGATGACGAAAGGAGCGCGCGAACGCGCCCCCTCCGTTCTTGACGTTTATTCCTTGTTCTCTTCGTAGCCTTTTTGGTGTTCTTTGCCCACTTCCAGCGAATCCTTCTTCGCTACGAACAGGTTTTGGATGCTGGACAGGTGGACTTGAGCCGTTCCCGGATTCATCGTGTTGTCGAATGCCAGGTCGCCGCCTTTAACGTCTTTGAACATGCCCAGCACTTCCATCGCCATATCGGAGTAACCTGCCGCTTTGAAGTCTTCGTCGATGTTTTGCGCGACGCCTACGGCGCCTTTCACCGCGAACGCTTCTTTCGGATAGTTCAGCATGAAGTAGTTCAGGAAGTCGAGCGTCTCTTCGAGATGCTTGCTGTTCTTGGATACCGCGAACGCGCTTCCCGGAGCCAGCATGAATTCGTCCGGATTGCCTTTGCCGCCAACCGTCGGGAACTTGAACACGCCGACTTCGCCGTTCTCGCCTACCGTGGAAGTCTCGATGCCGCCGGTTGCCCAGCTTCCCATGAAGTACATGGCCGCTTTGCCTGTCTTGAACAAGTTCTCGCCCGCGTTGTAGTCGAAGGAAGTTGCGCCTTCTTGGAACGCGCCGGCTTGAACGAGGTTTTGGAACGCGTTAACCGCTTCTACGAATGCCGGATCTTCGAACGTTTTCTTGCCGTCCAGCACGTCTTGCAGGAAGCCTGGGCCGCCGTTCGTGCGAAGCAGCACGTTCATGAACAGGAACGAACCGGTCCAGGAGTCTTTCTCACCGATCGCGATCGGGGTCATGCCTTTGGATTTCAGCTGCTTAACCGTGTCGACCAGTTCTTCGAACGTCGTTGGAACTTTCGCGCCGGCTTCTTCGAACATCTTCTTGTTGTAGTAGATCAGAGCGATGTTGTTGCCGTCCGGCAGCGCGTACAGGTTGCCGTTGAACGAATAGTAATCCAGGATACCTTCTTGGAAAGTGCCTTTCAGTCCGTTCTTCTCGACCATTTCGTTCAACGGAGCGAACAGATCCGCGTCTACGAAAGGCTGCATCTGAGCGGCCGGGTTCACGATCGTGATGTCCGGAACTTCTTTGGAAGCCGCTTGCGTCTTCAGCTTCAGCTTCTGCTGGTCGGTGTTCAGGGAATCCAGCTCGATCTTGACGTTAGGGTGATCCGCTTCATACTGGGCGACGATCTTGCGCAGCATGTTGTACTTCGGATCGGTCGGGTCCGGGTAAATGTTTTGGAAGGTAATGGTGACTTTCTCGTTGCTGCCGCCGGATTGGCTCGCCTTAGGCGATTCGGACGCGGACGGGCTGGCTGCCGGAGAGCTTGTATCGTTTTTGTTGTTGCCGGAAGATCCGCAAGCGGCCAAGCTGACTGCAAGCAAGCCTGCCATGGCGGAGAGGAGCATCTTTCTGTTCAGAACTTTCATCTTACATCCCCCTTGATGTTGTGATAGCCTCATTATCCGCCGAAGCGCATGGACGAACAATAAAGTTACTTAAGAGTTGATGTTTGTTTTTTAAAGATGCCCACTTGGGTACGACAACTTGCGGTCTGTGCAGCCGTTGCTTGAGCGAATTTGAGCACCGTGTGGCAGACGATAACCGATTCTTTAGAACATCGCGCTCCATTCGAGCACAATTCGGGAGACGATAACCGATTTTCTAGAACATCGCGCTGCGTTCGAGCACAATTCCGGGGACGATAACCGATTTTCTAGAACATCGCGCTGCGTTCGAGCATAATTCGGGAGACGATAACCGATTTCTTAGAACATCGCGCTGCGTTCGCCATGCCAAAGCCTCTCCATCGGGCGGCGTTTCGTTTATTCGTTATGCAAATTGGTCAATTGAACAAAAAAAACGTAAGCCATGCCGATTTTGTCGACATGGCTTACTTGCGGGAATGCTTTAGGACTTCAGACAATATATTTTTGGCCATTTCAATCGTTTGTTCGTCGTGTCGGACGAGCATGGAGACGATTTCTCGGATTACTTTTTCACTGGCGGGAAGTTGCTCATATTGGTACGAGTACGTAAAAAATTGATGTACACCTACACCCAAGCCTTCGGCTATTTTTTCTAAATTAAGCAGTGAAATGTTTTTCTCAGCCCTCTCCACACCGCCAATATATGAAAAAGTAAATCCGCATTTTTCGGCCAGAGCGCTTTGAGATAACCCCTGCGCCTTTCTAATTTCACGGATTCGTTTTCCGACATTCGTTAATATTTCAGACATGGCCTACACCTCATTTTGAGTGTAGAGCCTATTGGCAGTCCATAAAATAGCATTAAAAACATCAAAATATATTAATTGATACAAATAGTAGTCATTGGTATAATGATTTATAACTTAAGGTGCAATTCTATCAGTAATATGACTATACGAGTTTCTGAGATTAGGATTGTGTGATAATACTTGTTTGCCTGGAGGAATGCAATCATGGAGTTTCCATCATGGTTCCAAAACGCGATTCAGGAACGACTGGACGATGTATCCGCGCGAATTCAATTCCACCCGGACCTGAATAAGCACCGGGCAGAGGAGAAAAACGCTTTTGAAGCACTGTTTGCCAGGGTGGATACAACGCAATGTCCCGAGTTTATGGAGTGGGAAGACAAGCATCATTACTGTCGAGCCCTGGAGAATGAAAAGTTATATTTGCAGGGGATGCGTGACGGAGCAAAGCTGGCCATTGCGCTAATGTCCGACCCGTTTGCTATTCCTACTGAGCAAAGGGGAAAGGCGAATTAAAAACGATCAGCCGAGATCTGAGATTTCGGAACGAACCTGTCGAATATAGCCGTAAGGATCGTCGATCGGAGCCAGTCCGAATTGGGCTCTGGCCTCCAGCGCAAGCTTGCGCGCCTCCTCTCCCCATGTCTGGAGATACGGGGACTCCGCAGCGTATTGCTCCTGCTCCCGCAATGCCTTCTCGTAATGCTCCCGACTGCCGAAGTCGTTATTCAGCAGCAGATCGTGGCCATAGAACACTAGAGAGAAAAAATCCCGAATGTTCCGCGCCACGGCCCGGACCGGATTATCGAAATCCATCGGAGATACGCAGATGACCGGCGCCTCGCACAGATCGTCGGAGACTCCTCTCCGATCCGCAATCCAGGCGAAATGGATGCCGTCGCCCCCCGTGCGCGCGAACGTGATCGAACGCTCCGGAGTGCACTCGTATCCCCCGTCTCCGTCTTCCGTTACTCCCAAGATCAGACCCGAGGGCGCGGCCCAATCCGGAAGCCGTCCCGCGACACTTTTCTCCCACTCGACGACTTGCTCCAACAGAGTTGGAAGCTTCATTTATTATCGCCCCCCTTTTGTCCAATTATATTTTAATGTCAATGCCGCCGGAAACCCGATTCGCGAATACATAACCGATAGCCATGATTGCCGTTTCCGTATAGAACGAAACTTTACACTCTGCGCCTTCCTGCAATTTCGCGCCCCGAATAGTATAATGAACAGAGGAAGGGGACTCGACAAATTATGAAAATATTAATATTGGCGGAAAAGCCGTCGGTCGCGCGCGAAATCGCACGGGTGATGGGCAGCCATAATAAAAATAAGAGCTATATCGAAGGGCCGAAATACGTCGTTACTTGGGCGCTGGGGCATCTCGTGGGCTTGGCGGAGCCCGAGGATTACGACTCCAAGCTCGGGAGCTGGGCGCTGGAGGATCTGCCGATCTTGCCCGAGAGCATGAAGCTGAAGGTGCTGCGCGAAAGCAGCCATCAGTTCAAGGCGGTGCAGCAGCTCATGCGCAGGCCGGACATCGGGGAGCTGATCGTGGCAACGGATGCGGCGCGCGAAGGCGAACTGCTGGCCCGTTGGATCATCGACATGGTCAAATGGAAAAAGCCGTTCCAGCGGCTGTGGATTTCCTCCCAGACCGACAAGGCGATCAAGGACGGCTTCGCCTCGCTGAAGCCGGGCAGCCAGTACGAACGGTTGTATCAGTCCGCGCGCTGCCGCGCCGAGGCGGACTGGATGATCGGGCTGAACGTCACGCGCGCCCTGACGTGCAAGTTCGGTTCGCCGTTGTCCGCCGGGCGCGTGCAGACGCCTACGCTGGGCATGATCATGCAGCGGGAGAAAGAGATTTTGTCTTTCCGCTCGGAAGAATATAGCCAGCTGCGCGTCAACCTCGGCAAGTTCGAAGCGTTGTGGCGGGGATCGAACGGGGATTCGCGAATTTTCGATGCTGCCAAGGCCAAGGAGTTGCAAGATAAGCTCGCCGGAAAAAGCGGCCGAATCTCCTCTCTGAAGAAAAGCGAGAAGTCCGTGCCGCACCCGCTCGCCTACGACCTGACGGAGCTTCAGCGCGACGCGAACCGGCTGCTCGGCTTCTCCGCCAAAATGACGTCGAACGTGCTGCAGCGGCTGTACGAGCAGCACAAGCTGGTAACTTACCCGCGAACGGATTCGCGCTACCTGACTTCGGATATGGCGGACACGCTGAAGGAGCGTTTGTCCGCCGTTGCTATCGGGCCGTATGCGCCGTTGGCGCGTCCTCTGCTGCGCGGCCAGCTGCCGCTGAGCAAGCGCGTTGTCGATGATAGCAAGGTGACCGACCACCACGCCATTATCCCGACGGAGCAGGTCGTGATGCTGAATGCGCTCAGCAACGAAGAGCGGAAGCTGTACGATCTGATCGTGCGACGGTTTATCAGCTTGTTCTACGGACCGGCCCGATTCGACCAAGTGGCGGTAACGGTCGAGGCGGCCGGAGAGACTTTGTCCGCCAAGGGGACGACCATTAAGGATGCCGGGTGGCGAGCCGTCTACGACGGACAGTCGATGGAGGACGAAGAGAACGACGATTCCGCGGAGGACAAAGACACCTTGCTGCCGGAGCTGCGCCAAGGCGAGACGGTCGAGATCAAGCAATGCCGCATCCAGACCGGCAGAACGTCACCGCCGAAGCGCTACACCGAAGCCGCCCTGTTGACGCAGATGGAGAAGCACGGCCTGGGAACGCCGGCCACCCGCGCGGACATTATCGAGAAGCTGGTCAGCTCCGATACGATTGATCGGCAGGGCAACCTGCTTCATCCGACGGGCAAAGGCAAACAGCTCATCGAGCTGGCGCCTTCGGACCTGCGCACGCCGGAGCTGACGGCGCGCTGGGAAGCCGATCTTGAGAGAATCGCCCGCGGACAGGGCAAAGCCGATCCGTTCCTGAAGAGCATTCGCGACATGGCCCGCGAGCTCGTCTCCGGCGTCAAGAACAGCGAGGCCACTTATGTACCGCACAACGTCTCGGCCAGCCACTGTCCGGACTGCGGCACGCGAATGCTGGAGAAGAAGACGAAGCGCGGCACGCTGCTTACTTGCCCCAACGAAGACTGCGGCTATCGGCGCTCCGGCGAGCAGCAGCTCTCGAACCGGCGCTGTCCTCAATGCCATAAGAAAATGGTGCTGAAGGAAGGCAAAGCGGGCAAATACGTGCAGTGTCTGCCATGCGGCTTGACGGAGACATTGAACAAAGACAGCACGCATATGAACAAGCGCGAGCAGCAGCGGCTCGTCAGTCAATTCTCCAAGCAGCAGGAGCCCCTCGGCACAAGCCTCGGCGACTTGCTGAAAGCGGCAATGGAAAAGAAAAAAGACTAAAACGGGCTTGGCCCGAACCTGGTACCGCGTTCCTCGGCGCGGGCTCGGTTCGGGCCATCGCCATTTGCGAGCCTTCCCGCCCCTTAACGGCCTACCCAACCGTTATTTCCGCAGAACCTCCAAATTCCGGCTCCATAACGGCCTCCCGCACCCTTATTCTCGCAGAACCTTGACCCTTAATCGCCTTCATGCTACGTTATTGATAATAATTCTCAATAACATGTTGCCCGAAAGGACGATGACGGTGCCAGACCTCCTCTCGCACGATTTGCAGCCCCTCCACGAGCTTGACTCCCTCTGGGTCAAGCTGATTGGCGTGGAATGGATTCCCCGCGGACGAATCGAGCCGCAACTTGTCGATTCTCATGCGATTCTGGTCATCAAGCAAGGCAAAGGACGCCTGACGATCGACCTGCAAGAGTGCAGGGTGGACGCCGATATCTCCTATCTCGTATCCCCCGGACAGACGGTTGCCGTCCATCCGGAAGAAGGCGAACCATTCTCCCTCTATTTGATCCGGTTCCGCGTCAAGCGGGAGGACGGTTCCGAGGCGAGCCTTCCCGCAAGCGGCAAGCTGCCGCCTCCTCCGCACGCAGAAGCCGGGACAAGCAGCGAGTCGCTGCACCAGCATTGGGTGGAAGGCGGTCCATTGGAGCGTCTTCGCGCGCAAGCCGTCCTGCAGGAATGGCTCTATTGGATTCTGAAGCCGATTCCGCGGACGTCCGCGGCCAATTCCCGAGCGGCGCTGGAACGAACCAAAGCCTATATCGACAGCCATTATCACGAAAATCTGACGCTTGAGCAGCTGGCGCGAATCGCCGAGCTCAGCCCGAAATATTACGCCGAGCTGTTCAAGAAGACGTACGGTGTCAGCACCATCGATTACGTAACCGAAGCGCGTTTGAATCATGCCAAGAGATTAATCGCGCAGTCGGACATGAAGCTGAGCGACATCGCCCACCAAGTCGGCTACAACGACGAATTCTACTTCAGCCGCAAGTTCAAGCAGGCGACCGGGCTGACACCGTCCGCTTACGCGAAAAACCGCCGGAGCAAAGTCGCGGCCTACATGTCGCCTGTTGCCGGCCATTTGCTGGCGCTCAACCTGATGCCTTACGCCGCTCCTCTTCATCCGAAGTGGACGCCGCATTACTACAATGTCTACCGGACGGACATCCCGCTCCATCTCAGCGCCTATCGTTTTAACGAAGATTGGGAAGCCAATATCGCCGCATTGACGGATACCCGTCCCGACGCGATCATCACACTCGATTACTTGCATCAGGGAGAAAGGGAGCGGCTCGAAGCGATCGGCCCTCTGCTCGTTATCCCGTCCAAGGAGGTCGACTGGCGCCAGCAATTGCGGATGATCGCCCGCTTCGTGAACGCCGACGGTGACGCGGAGACTTGGCTGGAGCAATTCGAACGCAGACTCAAGCTCATCCGGGAGAGCGTTCGCCGCGAGCTTCGCGACGAGTCGATTCTCCCGATCAGCTTCTTCAAAGGCCAGTTCTTCTACTGCCCCACTCGCGGAATGACGGAGGTCGTACGGCAAGAGCTGCGGTTGAATCTTCTCGGCCCCTTCGAGGAAGCCCGGTACAACACGCCGATCGCAGCGGACAAAATCGCGGAACTGGATGCCGACCGCATTCTGCTGAACATCTGCCAAGAACCCGAGACGCTCGCCGAATGGCGAATCCGTCAGGCCTCCTCCCTGTGGCAGGATCTGAAGGCGGTTCGCAGGAACAAAGTATACGAACTTCCCTCAGATCCGTGGCGCGAGTACTCCGCCCATGCCGCAAGCCGGATGACGGATGATCTGGCGCGGCGCCTATGCGGAGATCGTCCAGATTAAATCCGGAGATTATCCATGTTCATCGGCTTGTTTTCCGTATATAATCCTTTACTGAGAATGATTATCATTACTGATCATAGAAATGGAGAGTGTTGAAGTTATGTTTAAGAAATTAACCGCGCTGGTTATGGCCTGCGCGCTTGTATTCGGTCTTACGTCTGTCGCTGGCGCGGCGCCGGCGGCGAATTCAAAGAGGGAGATTACGTATAAGGGCCAAGTCTATACCGTGCCGGTCAAGACCGACAAAATCGTCATCGTAGGCGCATTGGAAGCGATGGAAGACGCGCTGGTCCTGAATTTCAAACCTCTTGGCGCGCCGACGACCGGCGGCACATTCCCGGCCCTGTTCTCCCGGATTACGAAAGGCGTTCAAGGCATCGGCGAGAAAACGCAGCCTAACCTGGAAACGATCCTGAAGCTGAAGCCGGACGTTATCCTCACCAGCACGAAATTCCCGGCCGAAACGAACGAGAAGCTGAGCAAAATCGCCGTGACGATTCCCGTCTCGCACATCTCGACCGACTGGGTTAACAACTTGAAGCTGCTCGGCGATCTGATCGGCAACAAGAACGCGGCTACGCAAGCCGTTCTGCAGTACCAAAGAGAATTGGCATTGGTCAAAAAGACGCTCGCTCCGAAGCTCGAAGACAAGACGGTTATGGCGATCCGCATCCGCGCGGGAAATCTGTTCATCTATCCGAAGGACGTTTTCTTCAACCCTTCCCTGTACAGAGACTTGGGTGCATCCGTGCCGAAGGAAGTTGCCGCAGCTAAAGCTCAGCAAAACATCTCCCTGGAGAAGTTCGCCGAGATCAACCCGGACTACCTGTTCGTCCAGTTCTCTCCGGAAGAGAACGCGGATCAGCCTAAGGCGCTCGAAGAGCTGCAAAAAAATCCGATCTGGAAGAGCCTTAAAGCGGTCAAAAACGGCCACGTCTACGTCAACATCGTCGATCCGCTCGCGCAAGGCGGAACGGCTTACAGCAAAATTTCTTTCCTTCAAGCTTTGAAGCAAACCAAGCTCTATAAAGGCAAGTGAGAAGATAAGCATGAAATTCAAAGCCACTCTGCCGGTTCTGCTGCTCGCATTGTCTCCGATCGCCATCCTGATCGCGCTGACGCTGTCCGTCGTGTACGGATCTAAGGCCATTCCGCTGGATACGATTCGCGACGCCTTGCTGCATTTCGATCCGGACAATGTAGATCACCAGATCGTCAGACACTCCCGGCTGCCCAGGGCGGCCGGGTCGCTCTTGATCGGAGCTTTCCTGGCCGTATCCGGAGCGCTTATGCAGGGGATGACAAGGAACTACCTTGCATCCCCTTCTATATTGGGCGTGACCGACGGCTCGATGTTCGCCATCACCGTCTGCATGGTCGTCGTTCCCAACGCCCCGATGCTCACGATGATTTTCTATTCGCTGATGGGCTCGGCATTCAGCGTAGCCGTCGTCTTCGGATTGGCCGCATCCGTGTTCACCCGGCTCTCGCCGGTCTCTTTGGCCATTCTGGGCACGGTCATCGGCACCTTCTTGAGCAGCGTAGCGGCCGCGGTCGGAATGTATTTTCAAGTGTCCCAGAACGTCAGCTTCTGGTACAACGCCCGCCTGCACCAATTGGAACCGGATATGATCAAGCTGGCGATTCCGTTCGCCGTCGTCGGCCTGCTGCTCGCCATGCTCGTCGCCAAGTCGGTTACGATGCTCTCCCTGGGCGAGGACGTATCCGCCGGACTGGGCGTGAAGACGACCGCGGTTAAGCTGACGGCGATGCTCAGCGTTGTACTGCTGACGGGGATTGCCGTCGCGCTCGCGGGAAGAATCGGATTTGTCGGCCTGCTGGTGCCGCATATCGTCCGCATGCTCGCCCGCGTCGTCGACTACCGCTGGATCGTACCGCTGTCCGCGGCGTTCGGAGGACTGTTCCTCGTATTGTGCGACGTTGGCAGCCGCTTCCTGAACTACCCGTTCGAGATGCCGATCGGAGTCGTTACAGCCATCTTCGGCGTGCCCTTCTTCCTCTACCTGATCCGAACGAAGGGAGGCGGAATGCGTGCTCGCAAAAATTAAAGGAGCCTTCGCCATCCTGCTTCTCGTCGGCATGGGACTGATCGCGACGATGGTGTACGTCAGTCTGACGAACGGAGAATTCGACATCACCGTCAAGGACATCGTCCGCACCTTGCTGCGCATCGATCAGAATCGCGACCATGATCTCGTCATATTCGAGTTTCGTCTGCCTCGCATCGTCATCGCGGTGTTGGTCGGCATGGGGCTTGGCGTCGCGGGAGCGGTGATCCAGGGCGTGACCCGCAACGGTCTGGCCGACCCGGGAATGCTCGGCATTAACGCCGGGGCGGGCGTCGCGATCGTCATTTTTCTGTACTTCTACCAGGGCCAAATCCGCGAAGTCACTTGGCTGTCCGTCATGGCCATGCCGCTGTTCGGCCTGTTCGGCGGACTGCTCGCGGCGCTGCTGATCTACTTGTTCGCCTGGAAGCACGGCCGCCTGGAGCCTCAGCGTCTGCTGCTGACCGGTCTTGCGATCGCTTCCGGTCTTAGCGCAATCTCGCTGTTCCTGACGCTGCGCATGAACTCCCAGGACTTCGAGATGGTCGCCGTATGGACGTCCGGAAGCATCTACAACGCCAACTGGAAGTATATCGTGTCCATTCTGCCCTGGTTCGCAGTGCTGATGCCCCTCATCTACGCCAGATCGCACACGCTGAATCTGCTTCAACTGGACGACGACAGCGTTCGCAGCGTCGGCGTCCGGCTGGAGAGGCAGAAAGCGATTCTGCTGCTGAGCGGCATCGGAATTGTCAGCGCTTGCGTATCCGTGGCCGGCGGCATCGGCTTCATCGGACTGATTGCACCCCATATCGCGAAGCGGCTGGTCGGCAGCGCCCATCAGCGTATTTTGCCGATCTGCGCCATCGTCGGCGCTCTGCTGGTGCTGACCGCGGACTTCATCGGCAAGACGCTCTTCAGTCCGGTCGAACTGCCCGCTGGCATCATCGTCGCCATTCTCGGCGTGCCGAGCTTCGTCTATTTGCTGTATCGCCGGAAAGGAAGAATGTAAGCTATGCATATCGAAGAGAAACTTATGCGATCGGAGGATGGCAATCGGACGTACCGGATTCGGATCGCCAGGCCGACGCAGCCTCCTCCGCCTTCGGGTTATCCCGTCCTTTACGTGCTCGACGCCAACGCCGTCTTCGGCACGGCGGCCGAAGCCGTGAACGTCCAGGGGCGCCGTGCCGACAAAACCGGAGTGGTCCCCTCCCTCGTCGTAGGGATCGGTTACCCCTCGGAGGAGCCGTTTCCTCCAGATCGGCACTACGATTTCACTCTGGACAGCGATCCGGCGGTGCTGCCCTCCCATCCGCGAGGCGAACAATGGCCGCCCCAGGGAGGAGCTCGGCAATTTCTTAGCTTTCTGGAACGCTGCCTGAAACCGGAAATCGCGCGGAGCTACGCCGTGGACGCTTCCAGACAGACGCTATTCGGGCATTCGCTCGGGGGACTGTTCACGCTGTATGCGTTGTTCGCCTCCCCGGGAGCCTTCCGTACTTATATAGCGGGAAGCCCGTCGATCCACTGGAACAAGAGCTCCATTTTCGCGGAAGAAGCGGCTTTCGCCTCCCGAGGCGAAGCGGATGATGAGCTCAGGCTGCTGATCGCCGTCGGATCGCTGGAGGAAAACCACAAGAGCAGGATGGTCGATCACGCCAGAGAGCTTAGCGAACGGCTGACCGCCCTGAAACGGCCGGGGTTGCGGGTCGAGTACCGTTCGTTCGAGGACGACAATCACGTCTCCCTGCTGCCGGGTCTCATCAGCCGAGCCATTCGCTTCGCGGTGGGATGAATCGGAAAGGGCCTTGTCCCTGACAAGCTTCTCGGGCTTGTCGGGCAAGGCCTTTTTTTTGCGTGCCGGCACCCTCACACAATTCAAACGATTAGTCGTGAATTTCACTAACACTTCACCCTTATAATGTGAGCTAACTTAACCGATTCGCGAGGTGTTTCTTCTTGATTAAATGGCTCAAACGCAAAAGCCTGCTGTTCACCAGCTCCGTCGTATTGTCCGTGCTGTTCCTGATCGTGATCGGAGTGATGGTCGCCGTGCTGTACAACGCCCAGAAAGGGGACGCGTACCGGCAATTCCAACTGATCGGGGACAAGCTGCGCATGCAGGCCCAGGCCAATTCCAATCTGATCTCGGCCGCTGCCGACGCTTTGAATGCCGGGGAAGAACCGCCTGCGAACGAGATGTCCATCTTGAAAAGGCTGCTCGACCCCATGACCGACGACGACCTGATGACCAACGCCTACTACATCTCCGCCGTGGCCGAGACGAAGAACGATCAGACCGTTATGCGCAACCTTCAGGTCAGCGAGTCTCTCAGTGCGGCGGGAAGCGGCGCGGGCATGGAGTTCGTGCCTCCCGACGTATTGCTTGACGCCTTCAACCTCGCCCTTCAAGGAAAGGCGCATCTTACCCCCACCTACGAAGACGAATACGGCGTATGGATCACCTACGCGGCGCCGATCTTGAATGAACAAGGACAGCCGGTCGCCATGTTCGGGATCGACTACGATTACGACAAGGTGCAAAAGCAGATGGTGGCGATTCTCTTGGAAGCGATCCTGTTGGGAGTCATTGCCGCCCTGGCCGCGATCGCGCTGGTTGTCTACCTCGTGCGCCAAGTCGTTCGTCCGCTGCGCGTGCTCGCTTTGACGGCCAACGAAGCGGCGCAAGGCAATCTGACCGTCGCCGTGCCGGTTACGACAGGCAACGAGATCGGGCAAGCCTCCGCCTCCTTCAACGCGATGATCGGCAATCTGCGTGAGCTGGCGCTTCGCGTGCAGCGCAACTCCCGCGAAGTGTCCGCCTCTTCCGGAGACTTGAAGATGACGGCACAGCAAACGGCCCAGGCGACCAACGAGATCACCTCGGCCATTCAGAACGTCGCCTCGGGCACGGAGACGCAGCTCGGCAGCTCCCAGGAGTGTCAGCGCGCGATGACGGAGATGGCTGTCGGCATCCAGCGGATTGCCGAGTCCTCGTCCGTCGTCTCCGACCTTGCGGCCCAAGCGTCCAACCAAGCCTCGGAAGGAGCCTTGGTCGTCGAACGAACGGTGCGCCAGATGCAGACGATCGAATCCCACGTCTTCACCGCGGCGGATTCGATGCGCGAACTGAATGAGTTCAGCGGCAAGATCGGAGACATTCTCTCGCATATTGCCGAGGTGGCCAATCAGACGAACCTGCTTGCGCTGAACGCCTCCATCGAGGCTGCCCGCGCGGGAGAGCATGGCAAAGGGTTCAGCGTCGTCGCTCTGGAGATCCGCAAGCTGGCCGAGCGCTCCCGGGAATCGTCCCAAGAGATCGCCGAGATCCTGCATACGATAGGCTCGCGCTCGGAAGAGGTCGCCGCTTCCTTGCAAACCTCCGCCGAAGAAGCCCGCGAGGGCACGCAGCTTGCCAATACAACGGGAGACACGTTCCGTCTCATCCTGTCCTCGTTCAAGGAAGTGTCCGAGCAAGTGCAGGAAGTATCCGCCGCCTCCGAGCAGATGTCGGCCGGCAGCGAAGAGATCGCCGCTTCTCTGGACGAGCTCGAACGAATCGCTCAATCATCTTCGGCCCATGCGCAGCAAGTCGCAGCCGCTTCGGAGGAGCAGCTCGCGTCGATCGAAGAAGTGGCTAATGCCTCCGAGCAGCTTCGCGCGCTGTCGGCGGAGCTGGACGAAGCCGTTAGCCGGTTCAAGGTTTAACCGGCCCTGCTTGTCACGGCCTACTGAGCCGTCCAGCCTCCGTCGACCAGAAGCAGCGTGCCCGTTACGAGATTCGACGCCGGGGAAGCCAGATAGACGACGGCCCCGGCGACGTCGGAGATTGTGCCGATCCGGCCCGCGGGTATGCGGGCCAGCACCTGCTCGCGGAATTCCGGCGTATCGAGCCGCTCTGCGGTGCCCGGCGTATAGATGAACGTCGGGCCGACCGCATTCACGCATACTCCCTTGCCCGACCACTCCAGCGCCAGCACCTTCGTCAGCTGGTTTACTCCCCCCTTGGAGGCACAGTAGGCGACCCCGTCGGGGATGCCGACCACGCTGACCTGCGAGCTGACATTGATGATTTTGCCATAGCCTTGCTCCAGCATAATTCTTCCCGCTGCCTGACAGCAGAAAAAGACGCCTTTGAGGTTGACGTCGAGCATATCGTCCCAATACTCCTCCGTCACGTCCAGCGCGGCCATTCCTTCACCCAGTCCGGCATTGTTGACGACGATATCGAGCCTGCCGAAATCCTGCGCAACCTTTTCAAACACTGCGCGAATACAAGATACGTCTCGAACATCCAGTTCGTACGCCCTTGCTTCTCCACCCTCCGCAGTAATCTCCTCCACCAACGTGTCCAACGACAACCTGCTCCGTGCCGCTACCGCCACTTTTGCGCCTGCCGCCGCCAACGCCTTCGCCAGCCCGTAGCCGATCCCTTTGCTCGCTCCAGTCACGATCGCGACTTTTCCTTGAATGCTGAAATCCGGTTTCATCTGTTAACCCACCTCTCACTACTAAATTATAGCGAGATTTGAAAGATTAGTATAACGCTTCCGAAGAGGATATAGCTTCTCCTATATCCGAGTGTTACGATGAATTTATTAAATGTTCGGAGGTGTTCACCTTGAAATGGCAGGAAGTCAGACAATTGTATCCCGACCGGTTCGTGAAAATGCAAATCCTGAAATCCCATATTGAAAATCAAACACGATTCGTCGAAGACATGGCCGTCATCCAAGCTTTCGAAGATGAACGATCCGCAACAAGAGAACTGGTTCGTTCTAAAGATGATGTTCTTGTCTATCACACGGGAAAAGAACAGATCGAAATCGAAATTAAACCCCTATTCGGCTTCAGGGGAAATTATGATAAACATCGAATATAGAGATGGCCTGTTGTTCACTACAATAGTGATTGAGTTCAGAGGTTTTGCTTTTAGGGAATAGTCGACTCTGGCGGACCGTTACGGGACGAATCAGGCCAGATCATTCCGTACATTCTTTACTATGAAGAAATCTAGCTATCTGTAAGCCAATTGGTCAGCCGTAGTTTTTTGGGCAGTCCTCAAGGCAATCACCAGAAATCTACCGCCCACAAAACTCCTGATACTGGCTAGGCGTGCAGTTGGCGTACTTCTTGAAGATGCTGATGAAGTATTTGTAGTCGCTGAAGCCGCAGTCCTGCGCGATCGTGTACACTTTGCCGTCGCCGGCTTTCAACATCTCCATCGCTTTGTGGATGCGGTAGCGGTTCAGGAAATCGTTAAACGTATAGCTCGTCTCCGCCTTGAACTTCTGGTTCAAATAAGAAGCGCTGATGCCGAGCAGGTTGACGAGATGGTGGATGCTGATTTTGCGATGGTAGTTTTCCTGCACGTATTCGATCATTTTGGCGATGTGCTTGGACGTCTTCAGCTTATCGTCCGGCAGCGCGACGGCGGGGAGCTCGTCCTCCGCTTCCTCGGAGCGGCTGGCGAGCTTCTCGTACTTCAGCATCAGCTCGACTTTGCTCTTGGCCGATTCGAGCGCCTTGATCAACTGCTCCTCCTCCAGCGGCTTCACGAGAAAATCGCTCACGCCCAGATGGAGAGCCTGCTTCGCCAGATGGAACTCGTTGTACCCGGAAATGATGATACTGCTGAACGTGTGCAGCCTCTGCCCCTGCTCGATCATCGCGATCCCGTCCATAATCGGCATATTGATGTCGGTCAGCACGATGTCCGGGCGAAGCTCGCGGATTTTCTCCAACCCTTCCTCTCCGTTGCACGCCTCCCCGACGACGACGCAATCGATCTCCAGCCAATCGATGCTGTACTTGATGCCGTTGCGGATCATATCCTCGTCTTCCGCCAGCAGAACCTTATACATGCCCCTCGCCCTCCTCATAAGGAATGGTCAGCGTGACTTTCGTTCCGCTCCCCGGCTTGCTCGCGATCTGAATGCCGTACTCCTCCCCGTAGAGAAGCACGAGACGCCGATGCACGTTGTACAAGCCGATATGCTCCGTCGTATTTTCCGGGCTTGTCAGAATCCGGTTCACCTGCTCCAGCCGCTCCTTCGTCATCCCCTGTCCATCGTCGGCGACCTCCAACATCAGCTTACCGGCGGACGCGAACACGAAAATGTCGATATGCAGACTGCTCTGGTTGCGGTAGCCGTACTTGATGGAGTTTTCGATGACCGCCTGGAGAATCAGCTTGGGCACATACAGATTGCCGGCGTCCCCGGTCACCTCGATGTTGTATTTCAACCGCTCGTTAAACCGGATCTGCTGCAGCTTCAAGTAATCCCGCACATAGCCCAGATCGTCCTCCAGCCTCACGCTCCGCTCGTGCCCGACGCTGTACCTCAGCAACCGGGAGAGCAGCATGACGATCTCCTGCGCCTTGCCCGCGTCCGCCTTGATCGCATAACGCAAAGTTTCCAGCACGTTAAAAATAAAATGAGGATGAAACTGCGACTGAAGCTGCTTAATCTCGACCAGATTGCTGATACGGGACAGCTCCTGATTTTTGTCCATCAGCTCCCGCAAACGATCGAGCATATAGTTGTATTTCTCGCCCAGCGTCTGAAACTCGTCGCCCGTCCGGATGTCGACGTATTCGTTCAGGTTGCCCACCCTCAAGTGGCGGAAAGCCCGCACGAGCTTGTCGATCGACTCGGCGTTGCGGGACGACATTTTCTGCGCGAGAAAATGAATGACGATCCACAGCAGCAGGCTGGCGGCAACCACGAAGATCGACAGCGTGATCACGGTATCGCGTCCCGATTCCAGAGAATTGAGCGCATGCACCTTGATCGGCGTTCCGGGAATTTCGCGCGTGTGCATGCCGTATTCCCCGCCGTTCAGCAGCACCTTCCCGCTTCCTTCCGCACTGGGCTGGAACTTGTTCAGAATGCCCTTCGTGATGTTGCTCGTTGTGGCGACGATCGTGTTGTGCTCGGCGGTGACGACGGCCACTTCGTTATTGCGCAGGAAAATCAGCTTCTGCAAATCCGTCTCGAACAGCTGATACACCAGGTAGCCTATCGTTCGCCCTTCTTCCACAATGGCCTTGCCGAACGTATAGCTCGTGATCCGATCGTGCGAATAGCGAAAACCGTTCGTCTCCGCGAGCAGCGCCTCGGGCTTGACCGAAATACGGTGCAGCAGATTTCCGAACGCCTGATCCGAGTTCAACGCGTCCGGAGGCGCGGAAGACGCCAGAAACACGCCGTCCATGCTCACGATATGGAAGACGCTCTTCACCTTCTGCCGGTTGTTGAACTCGTAAAACTCCGCGTACACCTTCTCGCTGCCCAGCTTCGTGCGCACGTAGTCGAGCACCGCCGGGGATTCTGCCATTCGCAACGTCTCCCGCTCATACTGCCGGTACACCTCTCCGATCGATTCGGCCATCGCCTGCGTCGCTTGGGCGGAGCGCTGCTCCACCGCCATTCTGCCGTTCACGATCGTAAAAGCGAAAAACAACGCGATCAGAATCCCGAACGGAATGAGCGTATACAGACGGAACAGCCGGCGGGTCGACTCCTGAAAATTGCGCTTTTTCTCTTGCCCCATGACGATTCCCCCATCCAGGCGCTCGCGCGAAAATGCCAAAACAAGTCGGCCCCGGAGTTCGCCCAAGTACCGACTTGCTTTTTGTGAAACTCAATTATAGCGTAAATTCCTTCTTCCCGGTCATTCGCAGGAAAAGGAGCAGCGAGGCGACCGTAATGGCGGTCAGAATCGAGGACAGCGCCGCCGCCACCCCGTAGTTGCCCCGCACGACCTCGGTATAGATCGCAACCGTCATTGTGCGCGTGCCTCCGGTGTAGAGGATGATCGACGTGCTGAGCTCCGTAATGATCGTCACCCAACTCAGGATCGCCCCCGACACGACGCCGGCGAGCATCATCGGCAGCGTGATCTTGAAGAACGTCTTCATCTGGGACGCGCCCAGACTGATCGCCGCCTCCTCGATGCCGCCGCTGATCTGGTGCAGAATCGCCGCGCTTGAGCGAATCGTGTACGGCAGCCTCCTAATGACGAACGCGATGACCATAATAGCCGCCGTGCCGCTCAGTATAAGAGGCTTGTCGTTAAACGTGACCAGCAGGGCGATGCCCAGAATCGAGCCGGGCACGATGTAAGGGAACATCGTGAACGTATCCAGCGTGTTCGTCAAGGCGTTACGTCTGCGAACCGTCACATAAGCAATCAGCACCGCCAGCAAAATAATGATGACAATCGCGGTAATCGCCAGCATGAACGTATTGGTAATGACGTCGCCGATGTTGTCGAACGCCTGCCGGTAGCTGTCCAGCGAGTAACCGGGGACGAAAATCCGTCCGGACGTCTTCTGGAACGAAGTATACATGACGTAGAGCTGCGGCATAAGGGCAAGCAGCGTGTACAGGTAGATCACGACATGGGCGGCGACGTTGCCGATCCCTTTTTTCTTCTTCGCCTCGATCGGGTTAAGCGCGCTCATCGTATACGATTTGCGGTTCGCCACGAACTTCTGCAGCAGGAACACCGCGGTGGCGAACAGCACGACGATGACGCTGATTGCGGCGGCGAAGCCGTCGTCTCCTCCGACCTCACTGATGAACTCGGTGAAGATGAGGACGGGCACCGTCTTGTAGCCTTCGCCGATCAGCATCGGCGTACCGAAGTCGGCCAGCGCGCGCATGAAGACGAGCAGACCGCCCGCCAGCAGAGTTGGCGTAATGAGAGGCAGCAGCACCTTTCTCATTTTGGCGAAGCCTTTGTAGCCCATGCTTTCCGCCGCTTCCATCAGCGACTGGTCCACGTTCTTGAGCGCGCCGGAGACGTACATGAAGATCAGCGGCACCATCTGGAGCGTCAAGACGAGCAGAATGCCGGTAAATCCGTATATGTCAGGCATCGCAATCCCGAGCGTATCCTTGAAAAACCGGGTAATGACGCCGTTTCTCCCGAGCAGCAGAATCCAAGAGTAAGCGCCGATGAACGGAGCCGACATGGACGAGATCAGAATCAAGATTTGAATCGCGGAGCTTCCTTTGATTTTCACGGTGGACATAATATACGCCAGAGGCGTCGCAATCAGAGCGGCCAGCAGCGTGACGCAGACCGTTACCTTCATACTGTTCCACAAAGCGTTCAAATAATAAGGTTTGCTGAAAAATTTAGTGAAATAGGCCAGCGACAGTTCGCCCGTATTGCCGTCGTAGAAGCTCTTGAACAGCATTGTGAACAAGGGCAGAGCCAGGAACAGAATGTAGAAAATGAAAATGATCAGGGAGAGGTTGGTCCAGACGTCGAATCTTTTGCGCGCTTGGATCATGGGCGTCCGCTCCCCGTGTAGTTCGTTTCCCCGCGTGCGTCGTAAATGTTGATTTTATCCTTCTTCACTTTCAGATGAATGATCTGATTCGGCTCCAGCGGCCGAGCGGTCGTCGATTCCTGGGTAATCTCCACGCTCTGCCCCGAATCCAGCGAGACGAAGTAATGCGTCATCTGGCCGAGGAATACGCTGTGCACGATTTTCGCCCGGATGCCCGTTCCGTCCTCGCTGATGATGAACTCCTCCGGACGAATCGACACCTTCACCGCCAGCAGCGGCTTGTTCGCATCCTCCTCGGGAATGCTCAGGTGATCGACAGGCTCCTGATAGCCGCCTTCTCCGAAACGCAGCATACGCATTCCCTGATTGCTCGTCAGCGCCGCTTCCAGCACGTTCGTGCGGCCGATGAACGTCGCGACGAACAGATTGGCCGGGCGTTGGTAGATTTCCTGCGGCGTGCCCAGATGCTGAATGACGCCGGACTTCATGACGGCGATCCGGTCGGAGACGGCCATCGCCTCCTCCTGGTCGTGGGTGACGTAGACGGTCGTGATGCCGACGTCCCTCTGCAGCTCCTTGATCGCGTTGCGCATGTCGACGCGAAGCTTGGCGTCCAGGTTGGACAGCGGCTCGTCCATCAGCAGCACATCCGGCCGAATGACGATCGCGCGGGCCAAGGCGACGCGCTGCTGCTGACCGCCGGACAGGTTCTTGGGCATCCGGTCCTTGTACTGCTCGATCTGGACAACCTTCAGGATGTCCTCGACCTTGGCGGCAATGTCCGGCTTGGCAAGCTTGCGATTCTGCAAACCGAACGCGATGTTGCCCGTGACCGACAGATGCGGGAAGATCGCGTAATTCTGAAACACCATGCCGATGTTCCGCTTGCCCGGCTCTACGTTGTTGATTGCTTTCTCGTTGAACTTGATCGTGCCGCCTTCGATGCTGTTGAAGCCCGCAATCATGCGCAGCAGCGTCGTTTTCCCGCAGCCCGAGGGACCGAGAAGGGTGAAAAATTCACCCTTCTTGATCTCCAGGGACAGCTCGGGAATGACGGTGGCGTCTCCATATTTTTTGACCAAATCCTGAATGGATATCGTCACGCTCATCTCGTTGTCACCTGCTTTTTATTCAGAATGGCGGCCTTATTGCAGGCTCGCGAACAAGTCGGTGTATTTCTCGACGATCTTCGATTTATTTTCGCTGACATACTTCGTGTCCTCGTCGATCATCTTGATGTCGCTGTACGGCGTCATGTAGTCGCCGAGCTGCGCGTCCTTGCGAAGCGGGCGGTTCGTAAGCTGGCTGCCGAACGCGTCCTGCGCTTCCTTCGACAGGATGAAGTCGATGAATTTCTTGGCGTTCTCCAGATGTGGAGCGCCCTTGATGATGCCCGAGCCGGCGTCGAGGAATACGGCGCCTTCCTTCGGATAGACGACCTTGACCGGAGCGCCGTTGCGCACGTAGGTGCTGGCCGGATCTTCGTAGGTCAAGCCGACGACGTATTCTCCGTCCGCGACGCTTTTGTGGACCGCGCCGGAGCCGCTGGCGATTTTGCCGTCCAGGTTCTGGATCAGCTCGCCGACGTAATTCCAGCCTGCTTCGCTCTCGTAATCGCCGCCAATCGCCTTCAGCATGTTCGTCAATTGGGCGAACGCGGAGCTGGAGCTGGCCGGGTCGGCCGAAGCGATCTTGCCCTTCAGCGCCGGGTTCAGCAGATCGGCGTAGCTGTCGATCTTAATGTCGCCGACCAGGTTCGTATTGACGAGCAGCACGCTTCCGTCCCCGATGTACGGAGTCGCGAAGCCGCTCGTATTGCGGTGGCCCTCCAGCAGAAACTCATCGTTGGGCGATACGTACGGCTCGTACAGATCTTTGTTGCTGAGGTAACCCGCCATCGAGCCTCCGAACATAACGTCCGCGTACGGGTTCGATTTTTCCGATTGAATACGCTTTAAAATTTCCCCGGTTCCGGCGGTGACCAGTTCGACGGTAATTCCCGTCTGCTTCTCGAACATCGGGATGATCGTTTTGACGATCTCTTCGCTGTTCGGGCTGTAGACGACGAGCTTGTTTTCCTTCGAAGATTTCGAACCGCCGCCGCACGCGCTGAGCGCCGCCGCGAACATCGTGCATACGAGCAATAAGATAGAAAGCCTTCTCATTTTGTATTCACTCCAGTAGAGGATTTAGTTTTGAATGCCCTTTCATTGTATCGGGCTTATTTGATTTAAATAATCCTACGATTCGAGAACATCGTCTAAAATTCGCAACCGGATTGGTCGACTTTTCTATTTCTTAACCTAGAAACGAATTGGATACCTTGCTCATCGTATCGCACAGCAAAAAAGGAACCATTATTAAAGCCTCAGCTTTAATAATGGTTCCTAAATATCTTCCATATAAAAAAATAAACTCGCCCGGTCATATGCCTGCGAGGTTTAACAAGACAGGAACTACTCCCTCTTGTTAAGAAAATAATACTATACTAAAAATATAATTGCAACAGCTCTAATAAAAATCTTTTAGTTTTTGCGCATGGAGAATTTTGGGCTTAATAAACGGTAACGGGTCGATGATTCCGACATTTGGAAACCCATTGCCCCGTTGGACAAGCCCGTCTCATCCCGAATAAAGCCGATCAGCGGTCCGACGGAAGAGATCGCCGCCCTCATATTCGCTCCTGCCAGTATAATTCCGAGCAAAATCCATAGCCGTCCGGTCATTCCGGACGAGCGTTCGATCGATAGTTCCGTACCCATTTGTCCCGTTCTCCTTGCCGGTTCTTTAAGACGATCCTTTCATCATAACATGGATTCACAGAACGAAAAAATCCGCTGCCGAGTGGAGGAACGCAATGTCCCGCAATCTGCGTCGCCCGCCTCCGGCGCGTCCCGAACGCCGTCTATGGCGGCACTCATCGGCGCAGCTCCCGGCGCGTCATTCGTCGTGAAATAAAAATTCGAAGGCGCAAGAAGAAAATACCATTCCCATGGTTATACTGTATAATAATAGAGACATTTGAGAGAGTCCCGCATACGCATAACCGCTTAACCGCATAATCGCTGACGAACGACAATGGAGATGGAGGGATCGCGAAGCATGGGCTTGAATTCTCATCCGGAATACGCCATCGAGGCCGACGGTCTGGTCAAAAAATTCGGAGATCAGCGCGTCGTCGACGGCATCGCGCTGCGGGTGCCAAGAGGTTCGATCTACGGCTTTCTGGGTCCGAACGGCGCGGGCAAAACAACGACGATTCGCATGCTGGCTACGCTGCTTCAACCGGACGAAGGCTCCGCGAAGGTAATGGGCTACGATTTGGCCAAGGAGACGGATCAAGTACGGCAGCGCATCAGTCTTACGGGACAGTTTGCCTCGGTTGACGAGGATCTGTCCGGCCGGGAAAACCTCATTCTGATCGCCCGGCTGGTCGGGTTCTCCAGAGCGGACGCGAAGGCGCGGGCAGACGAACTGCTGAAGGCGTTCCATCTGGAAGAGGCGGCGCAGCGGCAAGTGAAGAAATACTCGGGAGGCATGCGGCGGCGGATCGATATCGCGGCCAGCATCGTGGCGGCGCCCGACCTGCTGTTCCTCGACGAACCGACGACGGGGCTCGACCCGCGAAGCCGCAACCAGGTATGGGACATCATTCGCGCGCTCGTTCGCAACGGAACGACCGTATTCCTGACGACGCAGTACCTGGAGGAAGCGGATCAGCTCGCCGATCGGATCGCCGTCATCGATCACGGAAGATTAATCGCCGAAGGAACAAGCTCGGAGCTGAAAGCTCTCGTAGGCGCGGGCAGGCTGACGGTTCACTTCCAAGCGGCGGAAGATCTCGAACGGGCGGCAGTCATCCTTGGCTCGCTGACGCAAGAGACGTTCGAGAAGGATGAGCGGGCGCTGAAGCTGATCGTTCCGATCGCGGATCACAGCGCCGCAGCCGCGACGATCAGCCGGTTCGTGACGGAGGACTTGCGGATCGCGGATTTCTCGATGGGCCAGCCCAGCCTGGATGAGGTGTTCTTGACGTTGACAGGCAAGAAACCGGACTCGCCGGAGTCGGAAGGGGAGGAATCGGAAGATGTACATCAAGCAGGATAACGCAACCGATCTGCAACGCGCTTTGACGCTGTCGCAGCGTCCGGGACGTCCCGGCGCCATCGGCGCTTCCTTAACGTTCGGGTGGCGGGCGCTGCTGAAAATCAAATACGTTCCCGAGCAACTGTTCGACGTAACGGCTTTCCCGATTATGTTCCTGCTCATGTTCACCTATCTGTTCGGAGGCGCGATTTCCGGCTCCACCGGAGAGTATCTCGATTTCGTGCTGCCGGGCATTCTCGTCATGACCGTCTCGATGATCACGATGTACACGGGCATCGATCTGAACAAAGACATTCAGAAAGGCATATTCGACCGGTTCCGCACGCTGCCCTTCTGGCGCCCTGCGGCTCTCGTCGGGGCTCTGCTGGTTGACGCGGTCCGCTATTTGCTCGCTTCGACCATCATGATCGGGCTTGGCTACATCCTCGGCTTCAGGCCGGCCGAAGGCTTCGGAGGCCTGGTGCTCGGCGTTCTCGTGCTGCTGCTGTTCGCCTTCAGCCTGTCCTGGGTATGGACGTTTCTCAGTCTCATCGTGCGTTCCGAAAAAGCGCTGATGGGCATCAGCATGATGGTGCTGTTCCCGCTTACGTTCCTGAGCAGCGTCTTCGTCGATACTTCGACGATGCCCGGCTGGCTGCAGAGCCTGGTCGACGTCAATCCGGTCACGCTGGTCGTGGACGCGGTGCGCGGTCTGGCGCACGGCGGCTTGGAGAGCGGGCTGCTGCCTATCGTCTTCCTCCTCTCCGCGGCTTTCGTCGTCGTATTCGCTCCGTTGACGATGTACTTTTATAACAATAAGAAATAGTACGGCAATAGACGGCAGAAGGCCATCCCCAAGTCAATTCAGAATGACTTGGGGATGGCCTTCTCGCCGTCTTATCGACGCCCGTAACTCTCAATCTGCCAGACGCCGAATGCGCGGGTCGGTGAAAATGTCGGATTCGTCGCGGCTCGTGCTGGAAAACTCCGATACGATCGCGCCCTCGTCCCCGGCCTGAAACCAATGGAGCGTATCGGGCGGAATCGTGTACTGCTCGCCGGGATTCAACTCGATTTCATGAAAAACGGTGTAATAAGCTTCGCTTCCCGCGGGAGGCCGGGCTTGCGGCTCGGTTGCCTCCGGACCTTCCACGTACAGCCAGACGCGGCCCGTCCGGCAGCGGAACGTCTCCTGCTTGCCGGGATTATCCGGTCCAAGCGGCGGGTGCCGATGCTCGGGGCAGGTTTGCCGGGGCAACAGTACCAGATCCTTGGCGCAGTAACGGTCCGTATTGACGTACGTAATCAGCTGAAGACCGCTGACCGCCAGTTCGCCCAGTCCCATGTCGGCGACTTCCACGTTCGCCTTCTCTTCCTCCGTCAGCACGATGCCTGCCTGCTCCAGCATGCTTATCGTGCGAAGCCGAGCCTCTTCGAGCCCGATGTGCGTCGTCATCCCTACTCCTCCTTGCATAGTCGGTCAAACAGCAAGTTCAGAAACCTGTCCGCCTCGACATCGAGGCAAACCTCCACCGGACTTCGAGGGTCGGACACCGCAACCGTCTGTCCCGTGCCTTCCCGATGATCGTAGTCGATCCGCACATGCATCCGCCTCGTCGTCGCGAGCGTACCGTCGATCGCCAGCGCCATGGCCATCGGATCGTGCATCGGGGTCGAGTCCTCTCCGATCCGCGCTAGCCATCGCTCCATGACGTCGGCCAGCGCCGCGTTAACCGGCTTGCCGGAAGCAATCAGCCTGCGGCAGTGCTCGCGCGTAATTCGCGCCTTGCTCGTCACATCCAGACCGACCATTACGATCGGCGCTCCCGAGCCGAACACGACGGACGCCGCTTCCGGGTCGCACTTGATGTTATGCTCGACGGGATACAGCTCCGCCCCGTTGTCCCCGAGACGGGTGACGCCGCCCATCAAAATGATTTGCTTCACCCTGTCTATAATACGGGGTTCGACGATGATGGCGGCGGCGATGTTCGTCAGCGGTCCGATGCAGACGAGCGTGATCTCGCCGGGCGAGGCCATGATCGAGCCGACGATGAAGGAGACGGCGCTGCCGGCGTCCGCGGGCTGCGGGCCGCCGTCCAGCGCGTCCCCTTCTCCCTCCTCATCCTGCGTATCCGCATCGCTCGTCCAGCTGACGTTCCGGTTTCGCAACAGCGTCTCCGACAGTCCGTTATAGATGGGAACCGGAGGGGCTCCCGCCAATTCGAACAAGCGAGCGACCCGTCTGGCGTGATAATCGACGTCCGAATAGACGGTCGTGATCCCCTCGATGGCCAGCTCCGGGGAAGCCAGGGCGAGCGCGATCGCCGTCGCGTCGTCGGGATCTCCGCCGATGTCGGTATCGATAATAATTCGCCTCTTAATTTCGTCCTTCATCCTGCGTGCTCCTCCTTTTCCCCCGAATCTGTCGCCTCGGCTATCGCTTCTTCGGCCAAGCGAACGAATCGGCGGGCCATCCAGGCGTTGAGCTCCCACAGATCGGCGACGGGCTGCTTCGTATAAGGCAGCGTCGGCATATATCCGGGCGGTCCGAATTCCGGCGTGAATGTCATCGTCGTCTCTCCTCGGGCAAGGTGCGCATTTACGATCCGTTTCCACCAGTCCTCGTGCGCGGCCAGCTCCTGCGCATACTCTGGAGCGCGGGGATCCGAAACCTGCGGCCCTTCGCGATGGCCGACGCGGCCGTGAATGTGAATCGCGCGGGCGCAAGCCGCCGACATGGCCGCTCCTTGATCCTCCAGCAGCGATTCGGTCACGCAGCACCAGTGGCTGAAATCCGCCGTCAACCTAAGCCGCTCCTCCGCAGCGAGCAGCTCCGCCGTGTGCCAAGGCGTATAGAGCGCCCGTCCTCTGTGCGTTTCATGAGCGACGGGGATACCGATGCGGGCTTCCGCGGCGAGAGCCCGTTCGAAGTACGCCAGACGCTCCTCCCGGCCGTGGCTGTCCTTGCCGCTCTGCGAGACGATCAGCCCGGGCCCGAAGGAGGCCGCCCGCTCAAGCTGCCGCTCGAACGAGCCGGCGTGGTCGGGTCCCTCCGTCAGCACCTGAGCGATCAGCTTCAGGCCGTGCTCCTTCAGCAATTGCCGGAACAGCGGTTCCTGTTCCGCGACGGGCAGCGGGCATTCCACGCCTTGATAGCCCGCTGCCGCGATTCTCTCGAACACGCGTCCGGCATCGCTCCCTAATCGGATTGACAGCGGCGACCCTTCGAATCCGACGAATGCCCACAGCGACATGTACAATTGGATTTGCATGCTCCCGTTCCTTCGCCCCTTTCGGTCAGACACTCTACCAGCACGTACAGCGGCATCGACGGAATCGTCACCGTCAGATAACCGTCTTCGTTCCGGCATTCGGCGTCAAGCTCCCGCCCGTCCAGCGTATGAAGCGCCAATCCTTCGATCGGACGATCTGCGCGCATGCGGAAAGTGACGCTCTCGATCGGGATCACGCGATCCTGCTCGCGGTGGAATTGATAATTGACGAGATGCACCGCCGTGCGACCGTCGGCCAGCCGGTGAGGGTGCAGCCCGATATCGGGACGGCCCTCCACTTCGATCTGGAACTTGCGGTCCGGCAGCACGTCGCGGATGGAACCGACAAAGCCCAGCAGCTTCTCCTCCTTGCCGCAATGAACCGTGCCCGGATGCGCCAGAATTTTCCGCGCAAGCTCCGGATCGCCCATCTCGTCCGCCAGCCGCCCGTAGACGACAACCCGGCCGCCCCCGTCCAGGAAGCCCAGCACGACCGCAAGCTGCTCGGACGTCATCTTCTCGTTGTCGGGAAGCACGAGGCATTTGTACTTGCTCAGACTCTCCAGATTAAACGTATCCTGGAACAGCTCGCCGTCCGAAGAGATCAACACGTCGAACGGCACGTGCTGCTTGCTCATCTCCTTGATGATGTCCCAGAACGGCATCACGACGTCCTTGTTCACCGTGGACGACAGCATCGTCGCCTGCCCCGGGTCGTTCTCCACCGCGTCGTTCTCGCGATAGTAGTAGCTCGGGTAGCTGTAGTTGACGACAATCTCCGCGCCCGATACGTCGGAGATCAGATGCTCGTTGCGCTTGAGGAACTTCTGCACGGCCATCGTCGGCTCCTTGGGCGCATAGAACGCGTCGCGGATCGTGTTGCCCATCCAGCCCCCGTATGGAACGGACAGATTGCAGCCGTAGGTCGCCGCCTCCAGCAGCATCAGCTGGAACTGTTCGGCCATTCGGCCCGCGCGCAGATTCTCCAGCAGCTCGGGCACGATGCCGCCGTACGGATTTTCCACGACGGTCATCGGCTTGCCGTTGGCGAACCCGTTGGCGTAGCGATACCAGTAAGCTTGCCGGTACAGCGTATTGCGCATTTCCGTGGCGATGATGTCCACTTCCGGCTGCAGCGGCATGTATTGGTGCATGACGTGGAAGAAGTTGCCCGACACGAGCACGTCCCGCCCCTTGGAGCGGCCGTATTCGCGCACGTAGTCCGTCAGTTCTTTGAAGTAGCTCGTCATGATTTTCATTTGAAATTGGAAATATTGCGTGAAGAAGGGCGTCTCGGACGCCTTGCCCGGGAATTCGGCGCCGCAGGCCTTCAAGTAATCGCCGTAATGGAACGACTCCAGGTCCATCTCCTGCAAAGCCGCGGGCAGATCGCCCTTGCGCTGCCGGTCCGTCAGATAGACGTTAAACTGCTTCATGCAATCCTTGCAGAAACATCCTCCGTACCCGATCGCCGTAATCGGCAGCTCGCATTCGTCCAGATGCACGCCGTGTACGCCGGCGTCGATCTGGATCTCGATGATCTTCTTCAGATAAGCCCGCCATACCGGATTGTTGCGGCACATCTGGTAGCATTGCTGCTCATGTCCGACCACTTCCACCCAGGCGGCGTGGACGGCCGTTCCGTCCATTTTGCGGGCGGCGCATTCCTCCCACAGATCCGTCACTTGCTCCCCGTCGCTGTTGACCAGCCCGTCAGGGAAGTAATCGCGGAACGTCTTGGGGAACAGCTTCGGATACTTGTCCTGGCTGAACTCCCGAAGGCCGTACGTCACCTTCTTCCCTTCTCCGCGTATAATGTTCAGCCCAAGCAGTTTCGTCTCGTCCTCGCTGATCTCGGCCGGGAACTCCCAACCCTGCACCTCGAACACGACGCCGAACACCTTGATGCCGTGCTTGTCGCATTCGCGGATGAATTCGCGGTCGTTCATATACCCGTACATCCGCAGACGGGACGGCACTTCGCCGTATGCTTCCTCCTCCAGGTACGGAAGCGACACGACGCCGCCCCCGAGAGCCGACCAGACGAGCAGCGTCGCCTCGTAGTCGACCAGATCCTCCACCATCTGCGTTCTGCGCATCGGCAGGCTCGGATGATAGCAATGCTCATCCCGATACCAGCCGTCAAAGTAAATTCCCCGTTCCATCCCGTTCACCTCTCGCATCTGCTTTTCCTTTGTGAGACACAAGCAACAACTTCTTCGGCGTCCTCTGGACTGAATCGTGAACAAGGGGCACGGTCGCCCGATGCCCCTTGCGCATGGCTTGCCGCCGATTAGATCTTCACGTAGCTGTTGCCGGCCAGATCGACGCCGCGAGCCAATATGATTTCCCAGTTCTCGTTCTTCTCCGGAATGACCTTCGTATCCGTGGAGATGAACCGCATCGTGTAGCCGCAGCGGCGATACGGACTCGTGTTGGCCGCGGCGCCGTGGATGATGCGGGAGTCGTGCAGCGAGCATTCGCCCGGCTCCAGCTCGAAGTAGACCGCCTTCGATTCGTCGATGTCCTTGATCTGCGCATGGAACGTGTTGACGGACATATCGACGTTCTCGTACTGCGAGAAGCCGTTGTGATGAGTTCCCGGGATGACGCGCATGCAGCCGTTGTCCTTGAAGCTGCGGTCGATCGCCAGCCATACGGTCACGATCTTGTCGTACTTGTCGAAGCGGCCGTTCCAGTACGCGGAGTCCTCGTGCCATGGCGTGGCACGGCCCACGTAAGGGTCCTTGCAGATGAAGTGGCTCGACCAGAGCATGATGTTCGGCCCGATGATCGGCTCGACCAGGTCGAGCACCTCGTCCGCGAGCAGAAACTCCAGCAGCCGCTTGTCGCGGAAGTGGGGCGTATCCAATTCGTCGGACAGCTTGTCGCCCTTCTCCGCCAGATGATCCTCGAAAATTCCCCGCAGCCGGTCCATCTTTTCCTTGGAGAATACCGGCTTCTTGTACAGCGTATATCCTTGTTCCTGGTAGGCGTCGACTTCGGTTTTCGTCAGCAATTGCGTCATGTCCGTTTCCTCCATTCGTTTATTCCTCTCGAACCAGCGCTTCGGCGATCATTCTGAAAATCTCCAGGTCGTTCTTGTAATCCTCCGGGGTCGTCTTCGGAACGATTCCTTGCGTTGCCACGTCGTAAAAATGTTCCAGCTCCACCGTATACGGGTCTTTGAGCGTCGGGCGGTTCGCAGTCTCGACGTACGCCTCTCCGATCGTTTCCTTGACGTTCAGCGTCGTCGGCAGGTGGCGGATATACGGCGTATTGTACTGGATCGTCATCGACTTGGAGCGGCCGAACACTTCGATCGAAGCGTCGAACCGCCGCTGATCGTCCGCGCCCGTCTCGAACGTCGCATAGTAGCCGTCGAACTCCAGGATCGCGGCAATATAGCCGCCTCCGTTCCATTGCTTCGCCGACACGACCCGCTTCGGCATGCCGAGCAGCTCGCGCATCGCGGACAAGTCGTGGCTGTTCAAGCCGCACAGCAAACCGTAGGCATTGTAGACGTCCTTCGGAACGTCTCCGATCGCTTCCTTGATCATCGCCTCGCGTCTTGCCCAACGGTCGGCCGACGCCTCCTGCGGAATGTCGGAGAACCGGTAGACGTTGCTGGACTGCTCGATGATCAGCCGATTCTGCCCGATAATGTCGCGGACTTTGGCGTACTGAATCGGTCCGAGCGTCTTCAGCTCCTCCAGCGCCTCCGTGAACGCCGGAGCGAAGCGGCGCATATACCCGACCATCACCTGCACGCCGGCTTCGTCCCGCGCCCGGATCATCGCGTCGGCGTCAGCCTGGTTCAGCGTCATCGGCTTCTCGATCAGCACATGCTTCTTGTTGCGCAGCGCATGGATTGCGCACTCCGCGTGGTATTCGTCGCTGTTCAGCACGAACACGGCATCGAGATCGGCTTGCTCGCACAGCTGCTTCGCGTCCGTGTACAGGTTCGTCACCCGGTACTTCTCGCCCAACACGGCGAGCAGCTGCTGCGAGATGTCGCACAAGGCGGCGATCTCGTAGCGGTCCGCCAAATTTTCCAATATCGGCAGATGGGTAATCTGCGCCACTTCGCCCAGGCCGATCAGCCCGACTTTCAATTTTCTCACAGGAAAACACTCCTTCTGTATGCGATGCGTGATGCCGTAACGAACGATCAGAATACGATGACGGCCTTCGTGAAACCCGGAGGCTTGCTCTTCGCGTCCCGGAACGCCTCGTCGATCCGCTCCAGCGGGTACTCGTGCGTCAGCAGCGGCGCGATCTCGAGCCGTCCGGCTTCCAGCAGCTTCATTCCCGCCCGGATGCCGGACAGATAAGCTTCGGGCTCTCTCTCATGGGCGTTGACGACGTCGAGCCCTTTCCAATTCCAAATCTGCATGTCGATCGAGCGCGGCCCGCCCTGATGGTAGCCGACGACGACCAGCTTCCCGCGAATGCGCACGACCTGCGTCGCGGCATCCAGCCCGGCTTGAAGGCCGGTGCATTCGATGGCGACGTCGGCCCCCGCTCCGCCGGTCAGCTCCCGCACGCGCTCCGCCACGTCCTCGCGTCCGGCCAGGATCGTCTCGTCCGCGCCCAGACGGCGCGCCAGCGCCAGAGATTCCTCGCGGGCGTCGACGGCAATCACCTTGGCGGCGCCTCTCAGCCTCGCGCCTTGCAGCACCAAAGCCCCCATGAAGCCGGCCCCGATCAGCACGACCGTATCGCCCAGGCCGATTCCGGAGCGGGCGGCCGCGTTCATCGCGCAGCCGATCGGCTCGCCGAGCGCGGCGCGCAGCGGAATCCCGTCGGCTACCCGGATCGCCCAGCTCTCCGGCACGACGACGTACTCCGCGTAGCCGCCTCTCTCGGCGAATACGGTTACTCTGTCGCCGGTCTGCCAACGTTCGACTCCAGCCCCCGTCTCCTCGACGACGCCGCTGATCTCGTGACCGAAGTACAGCGGCGTCTCCGTCGAGAAGGCCGGGTTGGCCCACAGACCCAGTTCCGAGGAGCATACTCCGCACGCCGCCACCCGGACCCGGATTTCTCCCGGCCCCGGCGCAGGCTTCTCTGCCTCGAACACCTGAATTCGTTCGAATCCCGTCAATGCGGCAGCCTTCATCTCATCATCTCGCTTACGTCCATATTTCGATTCCGCTTTCGCCGCCTACGACGACTTCATCGGCTAGGCCGAAGAACAAGCCGGTATCTACCACACCTGTAATTTCTTTAATACGACGATGCGTCTCCGCTGGGTCGTATAAAAGTCCAAAACTGCAATCGGCCACGTAATTGCCGTTATCGGTAACGAAAGGAAGCTCTCCCCCTCCGTCGCTTCGGCTCCTCAGCGCTGTCTCGCAGCCCAGACCGCGCAGCCTCTCCAGCGTCCACTCCCAGCCGAACGACACGATCTCGACGGGAACGGGGATACTGCCGAGCTTTTCGACCCGTTTGCCGCCCCGAATGACGATAATCCGCCGCACAGCCCCTTCCGCGATCAGCTTCTCTCGGAAGAAGGAGCCTCCGCCGCCCTTGATCATCGCCTTGTCCGGATCGATCTCCTTCGCGCCGTCCAAGTACAAGTCAAGATTCCGGCACTCGGAGAAATCCGTCAACGGAATGCCCCATTCGCGCGCCAGCCGTTCCGTCTTCAGCGAGGTGGGAATCCCCTTCATCCGCAGGCCGGCCCCGACGCGTTCGGCCAGCTTGCGCAGCGTCCAATAGATCGTCGTGCCGCTTCCGAGACCGACCGTCATGCCGTCTTCGACATAACCCGCAGCATATTCGCCCGCGGCCCGGTCCGCTTCGGCCCAGTCGACCGGAAGAGCCATCAGCCGACCCTCCCGACTATTTAACCGACTGATACCATTCGTTCACTTCTTCGGTGATCTGATCGCCTCCGGAAGCTTTCCAGTTGGCGACGAACTTGTCGAAGTCGTCCAGCGGCAGTCTGCCGTATACGATTTTGACGAACGTCTCGTTCTCCAGCTTGTTGAGCATGACGCCCTTGCTCTCCATCGTCTTGGTCGGAGCGCCGACGAAGCGGTCGTGCACCGATTTGTCCAGGTCGTTCGCCAGCACCGCTCCGCCTTCCACCTTAAGCGGCGGCAGTCCGGCGAGCTTCTTCTCCAGATAGGTTTCGGCCGGCTTGCCCGTCGCCAGATCCTTGTAAACGTTCAGCTCCACGAACGGAACGTTCGGCGGATTCCAGCTCAGCATGTACTTGCCCGCGTTGATGTAGCCGTTCGGCAGCTTCTCGGGATCGTAGACCGCCTCGCCGTTCTCCAGCACGTAGTCGTAGCCCTCGGCGAATCCGTACTTGAAGTCGGAATTCTCGTCGTTGTACCAGTAGCCGAGCGTCTCGTCGTAATACTTGAAGAACGCGTCCATATGCTTGAAATCCTTGTTGAAGAACATCCGGCTCTTGACCAGCCGCTCGCCCGGCGCATGCACGCCTTCCGGCCCCCGCGGCAGCGGATAAGGCTTGATGACCGATTCGGGAACGTTCTTGAAGACGTCCGGCAGCGGCCAGTCTCCCATCCAGTAAGGACCGGCGATGATGCCGACCTTGCCCTGGTTGAACTTCTCGAACGCGGCGAACAGATCGGCCGCCCCGGCGTCCTCGAACAGGTAGCCTTTCGTGTACCATTCGTGGAACTTGGCCAGCCCCTGCTTCATATCCGGATGAATGGAGCCGTACTCCAGCTGACCTTCGGCGTTCTCGTGCCAGTACTTCGGAAGCACGCCGTCCTGGCTGTACGCTCCGAAGACGAACTTGCCGTCGACCCAGGAGTTGAAGCCGTCGCGCAGCGTCAAGGCGATGCCCGCCGTATCCTTCTTGTTGTTGCCGTCAGGGTCTTGGTTAACGAACGCATCCATGACCGCTTCCAATTCCTCGATCGTCGTCGGCGCCTGCAGGCTCAGCTTGTCGAGCCAATCCTGGCGAATCCAGAGGATCGGATCTTCTCCCGCTCCGGTCTGCAGAATCGGGATGCCGAATTTGCGTCCGTCCTTGGACACCGACTGCCATGCCGTCGGATTGTCCGCGTACATCTGCTTCATCCGCTCGCTGGCATACATGTCGTACGCTTCGCTGATGTCCATCGCCCGTCCGGACTCGATGACCTGCTTGGCGAGCTGGGCGTCCTCGACGATGAACACGTCCGGCAGCGGCTCGTTGGAAGCGAGCGCCAGCTTGATCTTGTTGTGGTAAGCATCGTAAGTGCCCACGGTCCAGATGTAATCGATATTGATGCCAAGCTTGTCTTTCGCCCATTGGATATGGACGTTGTTCTTCGTGTCTTCCCCTTCTTTGTACACGACGTCGGAAGCAACCGGCCTGGCCGTCGTAATCTTCACCGGCGGATCGAATTTCCCGGTCGAGCTGACCGGGGACTCGGCCGCGGGCGCCGAAGCCGTCTCCGTCGCCGGTTGGCTGTTGCCCGGAGCCGCGCCTTCGCCGCCGTTCCCCTTGGAGCAGGCGGCCAAAACGCCGGTTAACGCTATGATCGCCGTTAGAACCAATGCAGATTTCCTGAACATGAGTCCACCTCCTGATGATGGGAATCGAATCGCCGGCCGGACCGAAGTCTGAACGCTCGCATTCGCACGCCGCCGGCAGCGGGCGATTCAATTCTGGGATCATTATAATACGGGCTATTTTGGCGGATATATATCACAATCTTAACAAAGTAGCATTCTGTAAGATGATATCGGGACGAAGCTCAAATTTGGACTCTTCTGTACTCCTGGGGAGTCATTCCATACTGGCGCTTGAATACGCGAATGAAATAATTGGTCTGATAACCGAGCGATTCGGCGATCTCGTAGATCTTCTGCCGGGAGTTCTTCAGCAGATGGCAGGCCTTCTCCATCCGGATGCGGTTGATGTATTCGCTCAGCCCTTCCCCGGTCTCCAGCTTATACACTTTGGACAAATACACGGGGTGCAGGTAGACGTGATCGGAGATCGACTGCAGCGACACGTCGGAATCGAGATTCTTCTCGATGAACGCGTGAACCTTCTGCACGACGGACATGCGGTTGCCCTCCAGATCCGCGATCATCCGCGCCTCCAGCTTGTTGAGCACCCGGTACGCCAACGCTTCGAACGCACGCACGGAATCGTACGACGGCTGCATCAGCGCGGCGTAGTCGTCGTCGCCGAGCACCTCGGACAGCAGATAGCCGTTGTTATGGGCGGTCATCGCCACGGCCGCGCCGATCACGTAATAGACCTCCATCAGAAATTCCCGGTGACGCACGTTGATCCGGTTCAGCTCCGCGAAAATATCGCCTATTTTCTCGTACGCCTGCTTCCAGTTGCCGACCTCCAGCAGATGCGCGACCGTCGGATGCTCGTGCAGTCCGCGCAGCGAATTCGCTTTGCGCTTCTCCTCCATAGAGGCGAGGAAGAAGTCTTCCGAGTCCCCGACATACTTGATCAGCGAGGTCAGCGTCTGCCGGTACAGCACCTTCAGCCCGCCCGGGAACGTTCCCCAATCGCCGATCACGATCGAAACTTTGCATTTCAAATAATGCTTCGCCTTGCTCTGGAACTGGCTGGCGGTCTCCTCCAGCAGATGCTTGCGGGCCTGTATCCAGTCTTCCCCGTTCACCTGCCGCATCTCCTCCTCGCGGGCCGGGGTCGGCTTGACGACGAAGATGAGGAAGCCGTGGTCCACCTTGCAGTTCCACGTATGAAAGCCGCCCGAGAACACTTCCGCCGCGATGTTGCCGATCGCGAATTCCGCGAGCGACGGATGCTCCTCTTCCAGGCGACCCAGTTCGTCCATCCGCACCAGCACGAGCGAGCAATCGTCTCCCGGAACGAACGGGATGTCCAGCGTCTGCCGCTTGCGCTCCCACTCCTCTCCGCCGATACGCGCTCCGTGCAGCAGCTCCTTCAGCAGGTTCTCGCGCAGCAGCGGCATATTTTCCTTCAGCGCCTGAACGGATCGCTCGTACGAGCCGATCTGCTCCCATTCCTGCTTGAGCAGCTCTTGGGCCCGGTTCACCGATTCGATCAGCGTCTGACTGCGAATCGGCTTCAGCAAATAATCGATCACATTGCTCTGGATCGCCTGTTGGGCATACTCGAACTCGGCATGGCCGGACAGCAGGATGCATTTCGTCCGCGGCGATCTCCGCTCGATCTCCTTGATCAGCTCGATGCCCGACATGCCGGGCATCTGAATATCGGTCACGACGATGTCGATCGCGTGCTTCTTCATAACGTTCAGCGCATCCTGCCCCGAGAAAGCCGTGTGCACCTGAGACACACTTAGCTCCTCCCAAGGAATAATCTCCTCCAAGCCCTCCACGACCGGTCTCTCGTCATCAACCAGCAGCAACTGGAACATTCCGCTCTCCCCCTTCGCCTTGTTCGCCGTTCCAATGCATGCCGACGAGCAATCCGCCCTCTTCCTTGGCGGCGAATGCCAACCCGGCTCCCTCCCCGAACTTGTATCTCATGCGCTGATGAATGTTCCATACGCCGCACCCGATCTCTTCTTCGTCCCCCGCCTGAGACTGCCGGATCAACTCGTTCAGACGCTCCGCCTCTCCCGCCGGCATGCCGACTCCGTTATCCTCGATGTACAGGGCGTAATCCTCGTTTTCCCGTTTGCCCCATATGCGAATAACCCCTTCCCCCGGCTTCGGCTCGATGCCGTGCTTGATCGCGTTCTCGACGAGCGGCTGGACGAGCATTCGCGGAATTTCCAGCTCCAGCATCTCCTCCGGCACGTCGATCTCGTAACGGATGCGCTGCGTCCGCATGACGTGGATTTCCAAATAGTTGCGAATGTATTCCATTTCCTCACGAAGCGTCACCAACTGCTTATCCACGCGCGTGGCGTAACGGTAATACTCGCTGAGATGCATGCAGATCGCCTCGACCTCTTCCTCCTTGCCCCGCCTGGCCATCGTCTGCACGAAAAACAGGCTGTTGTACAGGAAGTGAGGATTGATCTGCGATTGGAGTTGCTTCATGACCGCCTCGTTCGTCCGCAGCTTCTCCACGTATGCCTTCTCGATCAGATGCTGAATTTCTTCGGCCATCTCGTTAAACCGCTTGAAAATAAAATAGAACACGTTGTTCTTGTCCGGCCGCAGCCGCACCTGGTAATCACCCTTCTTCAACCGGTGCATGCTGTCGATCAGCTCGCCCGTCGGCCGCTGCACGTGGAAGAACAGCAGCAACGCGACGACGCCGAACAAGATCAGCAGCATCCCGACCGAAAACCAGAAGAAATTGCGGCTCATCTCGATCGGAGCGAGGATGGTGTCCACTTTGGCGTAATCGACGAGCGTCCAGCCCATCGCTTCCGACCGCACGTAAGTAATCAAATATTTTTTGCCGTTGATTTTCTCCGTCAGATGTCCCGCCGCCTGCAGCGGTTCCCGATCCAATCTCTCGTTCAACTGCGCGATCAGCGGGTCGTTCGCCGTTCGGTTGACGAGCGGCTGGTAGGAGGCGCGGTACAGGAACGGATCTCCGTCCCCGCCGACCTTGAGCTGGTCCAGCACTTCCCGAATGTAGGAAGCCGGGGCCCGCACCTCCACGATCAACTCGTCGGGCCCCTCCGTGCCCGGTTCGGACAGAGGCGTGCTCGTATGCTTGTAGAACTGGTCGGCCTGCGGATTGTATTCCCAGATCGGACTGAATTCATTGGGCTGGAAGTTGGCGCGGAGCAGAATGTTGCTGCTGAGCACTTCGCTGCCGTTGCCGGAATAGACGAAAATCCCGTTCCTCCAATGATTAAGCAGGCTGAGCAGGGAAATTTTCTCCATAATCTTAACCTTCAATTCGACCAGATCGTAATCGTCTCTGAACGTGCTGGCGAAGACGTCGCTGTTGACGTACTTGTGGATGTCCGGGTCCTGGACGAGCGCCAGCGAGATGAGCGAGAGCTGCTCGAAATCGCTTTCAAGTTGGCTCAGCACATAGTTCAGCTTGTTCAGGTCGCGGTTGTTGATCTCTTGCTCGACGACTTCGACGCTGATCTGGTTGGAGTAGTAGTACAGCCCGAGAACCGGGATCAGGAACAGAACGATCAACACGTAGATTTTCTTGAAAATATTGAAGTTCCACTTAATGCGCATGGCCGAGTCTCCTTCCCGCCCCTCGAATCGAAGCCGTGCACCCATTATACAAAGAAGGGCCGAGGCGGTACTAGATAAACCGATTACCAGTTCGCGCATTGGTTGATAAAGTGCTTCTATGTTTAGATTTTGATATTTAGGAGGGGATCTCAAAGCGTATACCATTGGACTATGGGGAGAAAAAACGACAGGCGGTGGAATTGATGCGCAGCACGAAACAGCAATGGAATTTGAGACGAACGTGGCCCCTTCACAGCATGGTTCTTCCCGGATTGATCGTATTGCTCGTATTTCAATACGGCCCGATGCCGGGAATTATTATGGCCTTCCAAGACTTCAAACCGTACGCCGGATTTACCGGGTCCGAATGGGTCGGACTGGATCATTTCCGGGAGATCGCGGCGTTCTCCGACACGAGGCAGGTGATCTGGAACACTTTTGTAATCGCTTCCCTGAAGATCGTGTTCCAGTTGGTTACCCCGTTCGTATTCGCGCTCATGTTGAACGAAGTCGCGAAGATGGCGTTCAAACGAACGGTTCAGACGCTTGTCTACCTGCCCCACTTCATGTCGTGGGTCATTCTTGGCGGCATTCTGCTCGACATTCTTAATCCCGAGGGCGGCCTCGTCACCCGGGTCATGGTCGAAGGGTTAGGCATGAAGCCGATCTTCTTCCTCGGAGACGGCAATTGGTTCCGCTTCGTCGTCATAGCCAGCGACGTCTGGAAGGAGTTCGGGTTCGGCACGATCGTCTTCCTGGCCGCCTTGGCCGGCATCAACGGAGAGCTGTACGAAGCCGCCGTCATGGACGGGGCGAACCGCTGGAAACAGCTGCTGCACATTACGGTTCCGCTGCTGCTCCCGATGGCGATCGTCGTCGGCACGCTGTCGCTCGGCAACATTCTGAACGCCGGGTTCGATCAGATTTTCAACCTGTACAATCCGCTCGTCTACGATAAGGGCGACATTATCGATACGTACGTCTATCGGATGGCGCTGTTGAACGGACAATTCAGCTTCGCCACGGCCGTCGGCCTGTTCAAATCCGTCATCAGCTTCATTCTGATCGTCACCGCCTACCGGCTGGCCTACAAATTCGCCGACTATCGCATTTTCTGACCAAAGGAGGCTACCCCGTGATCTACAGGACCGGCTCGTACAAAACGTTCACGATCATCAACTACATTCTGCTGGCCGTGATCTCCGTCTCGTGCATTCTGCCGATCATCCACGTGCTGGCCGTCTCCTTCAGCGGGAAGGAGGCCGCCGGCGCCAATCTGGTCGGCCTGTGGCCGATCGACTTCACGCTCGACGCGTACGCGGAGACGATCGACAACCGGAATTTCTCCAACGCCCTGCAGACGTCTTTCCTGCGCACCCTGATCGGAACCGCCTTCTCCATGCTGCTGACGACGATGATCGCTTATCCGCTGTCCAAAGAGGACAGCGAGCTGAAGGGGCGCAAATGGTACGTCTGGCTGTTTATTTTCGCGATGCTGTTCAACGGAGGGCTCGTTCCCACCTACATTCTGATCTCCAAGGTCGGACTGATGAATTCGATGTGGGCGCTCATTCTTCCGGTCGCGATCAATTCCTTCAACCTGATTCTGATGCTGAACTTCTTCCGAACCTCGGTGCCGCGGGCGCTCGAGGAGGCCGCGCTTATCGACGGGGCGGGATATTACCGCATTCTGTTCAAGATCTACATCCCGATCGCGATGCCCGCAATCGCGGCGATCTCACTGTTCACGATGGTATTCCACTGGAACTCGTGGTTCGACGGGCTGATCTACATGTCCGACTTGGAAAATTACCCGCTCGCCACGTTCCTGCAGACGATCGTCGTGCAGCAGGACTTCAGCCGGCTGTCGGTCGATTCGGAGTCGCTCAAGAACATGTCGCAGCGATCGGTCAAAGCGGCTCAGATCTTCATCGGAGCGCTGCCGATCCTGCTCGTCTATCCGTTCCTCCAGCGCTTCTTCGTCAAAGGAATCGTGCTGGGCTCGGTGAAGGAGTAGGCGGCGACAGGGCTGCGCGGCCGCTTCGATGCGGCGATTCCATGAAGCGGAAACTCAACGTTCTCGGCGGCATAGCAAAACCCGGCAGCCTCTCTCGGGAGGAACTCGCCGGTTTTCGCCGTCTTAGGGCTTGCCGTTCAGTTTGCCACTGACCCCAAGCCAGATCAGGTCTTTATGCTCTCCCCGCGGTCAAACTCTTCTCTCGCGGCCATGACAGACCCGTAATGGGTCGAAGCCCAGCTTTTCAACATCAGCATGCAGGGAATAAGCGTCTCGCCAAGGGGAGTCAGAGAATATTCCACGATGGGAGGGACGGAAGGCACGACCTTCCTGCGGACAAGACCGTCCCGCTCCAATTGCTTCAGCGTCTGGGTCAGCATCTTCTGCGAAATCCCTTCGATTCTGCGCCGGATTTCCCCATAGCGGATCGTGCCGCCTTCCAAAGCATACAACACGAGTGCGGTCCACTTGTTCGAGACGATCTCCAGAACGCGGCTATAGCTGCAAGCTTCCAGGGAAATATCGGGCGTTGTTCCCGCCATGCTCCCGCCTCCTTTACGCACTTTCGGGTTCGTAACCGACCTGAAAGTGCCTTCTTACCAAAGTTTAGCGAATGCCTTATGGTAAGTCTATCCCTGATAGAAGGAGAGATGAACCATGCAAGCATTCGCTATTCAAGGCGGGTTCGGCTTGGACCGGCTCGCTCGCGTCGACCGTCCGATTCCGGCTCCAGGACCCAAGGAAGTGCTCATTCGCCTAAAAGCCGCCTCCTTAAACGCCCGCGATCTCGGAGTAATCGGCGGCTTCTATAATCCCGATCTGAAGGGCCCCCTGATTCCGGTGTCCGACGGCGTCGGGGAGGTGGTCAAGCTCGGGGAAGGGGCGACCCGATTCGGCTTGGGCGACCGGGTGAGCCCGATCTTCACTCAAAGCTGGATCGCGGGCGAAGCGACGCAGGCGAACTGGACCTCGACGCTCGGGAGTCCGCTGGACGGACTGCTTGCCGAGTATGCGGTATTTCACGAGGAGAAGCTGGTGCTCGTCCCCGCTCATCTGACCGACGAAGAGGCGGCGACTCTGCCGTGCGCCGCCGTTACGGCCTGGCACGCCATCGTCGAAGAAGGTCAAGTCAAGGCCGGAGACACTGTGGTCGTGCAGGGCACCGGCGGAGTCTCGCTGTTCGCCCTGCAATTCGCCAAGCTGCAGGGCGCTAGGGTCATCGTAACGTCGAGCAGCGATGAGAAGCTGGGGCGCGCGATCTCCCTCGGCGCGGATCACGGCATTAATTACAAGGACAATCCCGACTGGAACGACGCCGTGCTTTCTTACACCGGAGGACGGGGCGCGGACCACATCGTCGACCTGGGAGGGGCGGCCACGCTCGCGCGCTCCATCGACGCGCTTAGGGTAGGCGGCCGGATCAGCCTTGTCGGACTCCTGTCCGGAGGGAAGGTCGAGGATTTCCCGATCGTTCCGGCCATTCTACGGAGAGTGCGGCTTCAGGCGATCAACGTCGGCAGCCGGGAAATGTTCGAAGCGATGAACCGGGCCATCTCCCGGCACGCGCTTCGTCCGGTCGTCGACCGTGTCTTCCCTTTCTCGCAGTCGGTCGACGCCCTGCGTCATCTGCAGAACGAGTCCTACTTCGGCAAAGTCGCCATCCGATTCGATCAGAATGCGGCCTCGGCAGGCTGAAGCGAGTCCAGAAACGCCCGCATCGCATGAGAGACCCATTTGCGGGGATGCATGCATGCTTGCAAGCTCAATCGGAGATCGGGATGAGAGAACGGGAGCGCGGCCAGTTCCCCTCTTCCCAGCTCGGCATCGGCGGCCAGCCGGGGCAGGATGGCGATGCCCCCTCCGGCGGCCACGCACCCTTTGACCGCTTCCGGATTGCCGATCTCCAGGCTGATCCGGTACGGAATGCCTTCGGCCCTCAGCAGCTTCTCCAGCATAATGCGGTAGTTGCACGTCTCCTCCGTCATGATCCACTCCTCGCCGCCCAGCCGCCGCAAGTCCACCCGGTCGAGCCGGGCGAGCGGATGATCGGGCGCGGAGACGAGCACGAGCGGCTCTTCGCGGATTTCCGTCCATTCCAACGCGGGATCGGTCGGCTCGCCGACGAGCATAAGGCCGAAATCGAGCTCTCCCTCCTTAACCCGATGAACGATCCGGTCCTCGCGGTCCGGCTGCAGCCGGATGTTCAACTCGGGATAGCTTTGCCGAATTCGCTGCACGAACGGCGGAAGATAGTAGGCCGCGAGCGAATCGATCGTGCCGATCGTCAAGCTTCCCCCTCCTTGCCTCGCCAGCTTCTCCTTGGCCTGCTGGTGCAGCTCCAGCATTTGCGTGACGGTCTTCAGCAGCTCTTCGCCCGCGGAGGTCAGCCGCAAGCCTCGACCGTACCTCTCGAACAGTTGAACGCCGAACTCCTTCTCCAGCTTCTGAATCTGTGTCGTTACGCTCGACTGCGCATACCCGAGCTGCTCCGCGGCCCTCGTGAAGCTCTGCCGCACGGCGACCTCCCGGAACGTCTGATAATAGACGAGATCCACTGCTCCTCGCACCACCCATCAACATTATTGATAATGACTATTATATATTATAGATAACTATGATGGTACGCAGCGTGATACAGTAGGTTCAAACAGTTTGCTAAGGAGGCAATTTCATGTTGAGCGCAGCGGAGTTAAAAGGAATCTACGTGCCCGTCGTCACTCCCTTCTTGCCGAATGGGGAGCTGGATCTGGTCTCTTACGGAAGGTACGTCAAGCATCTATTGGAGACGGATATCGATGGGCTGGTCGTGGGGGGCACGACGGGGGAAAGTCCGACGATCTCTTGGGAGGAAATCGAGGCGCTTGTTCTCGCCACCCGCGAAGCACGGGGATCGCGCAGCGTTCCGATCGTCGTCGGAACGGGAACGAACAGCACGGCGGATACCGTTCGGCGAACGGAAATGGCCGGCCGGATCGGCGCGGACGCTGCGCTCGTCGTCACTCCCTACTACAGCAGGCCGTCGGAAGCCGGCATTGTGGAGCATTACCGCAGAGCTTCCCGGACGGGCGTGCCGGTGATCGCCTATGAAATCCCCGTCCGTACCGGCGTCCGGCTGTCGGCCGGAACGATGCGGACGATTCTCGATCTGGAAGGAGTCATCGGATTAAAAGACAGCTCCGGCAGCCTGAACCTGCTGCAGGAGCTGAGCCGGGTCGATACGAAGCCGGTGCTGTGCGGAGAAGATTCCCTTCTCTCAGATATGCTCCGCCAAGGCGCCAGCGGAGGCATATCGGCTTCCGCGAACGTCCGCACGGCGGACTTCATCGAAGTGTACCGGCAGGCGGCGGCCGGTAACCATGCGGCAGCGGAGAGCATGTTCTACGAACTGCGGCCGCTGATCGAGGATCTGTTCCGCGAACCGAATCCCGCGCCGCTCAAATGGCTGCTCGCGAGACAAAGCCTTCTCGCCGACGACGCCGTCCGACTGCCGATGAGCCCGATTACGTCCGAGCTGCAAGCGCGACTGTCCCGTTATGTTGCCGGGTAAATGCGCCGATCCCGCCGGATAGGGCGGCTTACAAGCCTTTGCCGCCGATCGGACGCACCTTCACCGGCTTGACGCCGGCGATCAGCGGCCGGCAGCGCTGGATGACCGCCAGCACGCTCTCGTTCTTCAGAGAGGCGGCATGCGCCTCTTCGCTCTCCCACAGCTCCGATATCCAGAGCGCATCGGGCTCGTCTACCGACTCGCTGATGATGTAGTAGATGCAGCCCTCCATCCCCTGCAGCGTCTCGGCGGACTCCAGCATGAGCCGGGCCAGTTCGTCGCGTTGGCCCGGTTGGGCGATCAATTGGCCGAACATTGCAAATTTGCTCATCATCGATCTTCCTCTCTTGATTCGGAATAGGATTGGGATAACATCGCTTCGTAATGCACCGCCATTCGCTTGGCCGCCTCCGCCATTCTGCGGACGAGAAGATCGGACTCGATCGTCAGCGCGGTGCTGTAAGGCATCAGAAAATACGGCACGTAAGTATGCAGCGTGGACCGCTCCAGCCGGAACACGGCCTCGCCGGGGCGGCGTTCGGCCAGCGCGTGTCCGAACAGCCAATGCCGGCACAGCTCGTTCAGCGCCTGCTCGCCCGCTCTGATCTTCACGGTCTCAAGCTCCTGCGAACCCGCCCCGGAGAGCAGGTTGCCGAGGAGGAAGTCCTTGGCCGAGAAGGAAGTGGGCCGTTCGAAGCGGCCTTCCGTTTCCCGCAGCGCCGTGATCCGGTCTACTCGGAAGCTGCGCGGTTCCCCGCGATAGCCGCAGTGTCCGACGGCATACCAGCTTCCTTTCCAATACACGATGCCGTAGGGATCGAACGATCGGGGAGGCGACGGTTCGCCCTTCCCCCGGTCGTACTCCATCTCCAGCGTCCGGCCCTGGCCGGCCGCTTCCTCAAGCATCTGCAGGAACGTCCGGTATTTGCCGTCGATCACCGGATAGATGACCGACAAGCCGCCGCCGTGGCGTTCAAGGCGATCCAATTGCTTCTCGTTCGTGTACCGCTTGAGCTTGTCCACCGCTCTGTCCAGCGCCTCCGAGTGCGGATAGCCGGCTTCCCGCGCGAAGATCGCGGCATGGACCAACCCTTTCCGCTCATCCTCGTCGAACAGAAGCGGAGATTCGGAGAAACCGTCCATAATGCGGTAACCTCCGTTAGGTCCCGAATCCGCGATGATCGGCACTCCGCTGGCGCACAACGAATCGATGCAACGATAGACGGTCCGCACATGAATCTCCAGCTTTTCCGCCAGCTGCTTCGCCGTCATCTGCTTGCCCGACCGCAGCATCCACAGGATCGATAACATATTGTCCGCCTTGGTCACGGTTCAAACCTTCCTTCCCGTTGAGCGCTGGAAAACCAACTCCATTGTACGCCACTTCTAGAAGTTGTTCACGCCTTTTAAGCGAGCGGAGTCTTTCCTTGATCGACCCACGTCTCGTAAGTCGGGCCGTAGATTTCCGGAGGCCGCAATCCGGCCTGCCTCATCAGCACCGTCATCTGACCCCGGTGATGCGCCTGATGCATCAGAGTAAATCGCAAGGAATCGCCGTTCCTCCACTGTTCCCCCATTATCGTCTGCGCCTCCTCCAGACTGCCGTCGTTCCACTGGGTCCGTACGGCCTGAAGCACAGCCGAACTGATCCGGCGGTATTCCTCGGCGATCCCGGCCGCGCTCCCGGGAGCGTGATCCGCCCCTCCGTCGAAATCAAGCCCAAGCGCAGTCATGAACCGCAGCGAAGTCGCCAGATGCCAGGCCAAATCCCCCAGTGTCCGGCGGTCCGCAGCGATCGCCTGCCCCAAGGAATCGTCGGTCAACCCGCTCAGCACCCGATCGGTCAACCCGGACTCGCTCTCCCATTCCGCCGTGAACGCTTCAATTGTCGCAAACATGGTATCTGCCTCCTTTTTCGACCTCAATAGCAGTATACGCCTTGGTCCCTGACAGAAACGGTCAGTTATTTCGGGGTGCGCCGCAAGATTTCTCCCGGTACTGTGCCCGCCGCTTGACATTTGCAGGGCTTGCCTATAATTTGAGACCTAGGAACATGCACGGAGGAACAGCGCATTAAGCGATCCTATCTTCGATCTCGGGAGGCAAAGAACATGCTGGCCACTCTTTACCCAACGGAAAAAGGCCACGTCGCGCGTTATGAGCGGGATTTGAAACATTCCGCGGAGCAGGCGTGGGCGTGGTTGACGGATAACGGAAAGCTGGCGCAATGGTTCGCCGAGCTCAGCTCGCACGATCTCCGCGAAGGCGGAACCATGCGCTTCGATATGGGAGACGGAACGTTCGAGGAGATGAAGATTACAGACTTCTCCGAGGGATCTGTGCTGGAGTACGAATGGGGCGAGGACAGCGTCCGCTTCGAGATCGAACCGCGGCCGGACGGCTGCAGGCTCGTCTTGATCGAGACGATACGCCGGATCACGGATCATACGCCGAAAGATCTGGCCGGCTGGCACGTCTGTCTGGACGCGGTGGAAGCTCTGATGAACGGCGGAGAATTCCTGTCGCGCGAAGACGAGTGGAAAACGCGATACGAGCAATACGTCGAGGCGATTCGGGCGCTGTAGCCCGAACCGCCTCTTGTTTATTCCGCCGAAGTGACACGGACGGGTTTGCCGAAGCGCTTGGCGGATTTGGCGCGGGCCCGCGCGATCTCGACGGTCCGGTCGCGCGAAGGCGCCCGGGTGACGAGCGAGTCGAGCAGCTTCTGCGCGGCATCGCCGACCTCCCGCACCGCGAGCAGGAAGGCTTCCTCGTTCGCCTTCGACGGTTCGTTAAAGCCCGACAGCTTCCTCACGAATTGCAGCGCGGCCGCCTGCACCTCGTCGGGCGAAGCAGGAGGATCGAAGTTAAACAGCGTCTTAATGTTCCTGCACATCGCTTCTCACCTCACTTTTTCTTTTTCTTCTGAGCGGCTTCGGCGTTCTCTTGCGCTTTGAACTTCGCGATCTTGCCGATCAGTTCGAGCGGAAGCGGCTTGTCCATCGGAAACTTGACCGCAGACTTCGACACCTCGTACGGGGCCAGCTCTTCCTTGAACGTTTGGAATGCGGTAAACGGAGGCGGCGTAGAGATCGAATAGTGGCTCTTGTAGGCCGAGTAATAGATTACCATGCCGTGAAGCTTGAATGCGGGAATTTGATAGCTGATGACCTCTTCGGCTTCGGGTATCGCTTGCGAGATCGTCTGGCGGATTCTCTCCAGGCTGGCTTGAACTTCTTCGGGAAACGCCCCTACATACTCCTCTATGCTTTGAATCTTATCGCCGGTCGGCATGTCCGGTTCACCTCGTCGCAAGATTTGGGAAACGATCGTCCAATACGTTCATTATTAACCAATAATCGGCTCCGCGCAACGAAGAGCCGCGCCGGAGCCGATCAGATTTGTGCGATATTATTGGCTTAACGCATCCAGAACGGCCTGCACGCCGTACGAATTGCCGAGCGGACCGTAGCCCAGGGCAAGCTGACCGTCGATGTCGTAGACATGGCCGTTCTGAACCGCCTTCAGCGTGTTCCAGACGCCGCTCTTCGACCACTCGTCAGACAAAGCCGGAAGCGACGGGTCGGACACGTTGAACTGGCCCAGAAACAGATGGTCGGGATCGAGCTGGCTCAAGCCTTCCAAGGACAGCTGCGCGCCTTCCTCCATCTCGCTCGACTCCGGCGCCTTCAGCCCAAGCCCCTCGTAATACGTCGGCAAGTAATTCGTTCCTTGCAGCCAGGCTTCCTTGGCTCTGATCTGCACGAACGCAACGGAACCCTCGACGCTCGCCAGCTTCCCCTTCGCGGATTGCACCTTCGCGCGGAAATCGGCGATGTAGCTCGCGGCGGCTTCCTCTTGGCCGAGAATGCTGCCGAATTCGGTCACGACGGAAGGCCAGTCTCCCCACACATCCGTTTGCTGCTCGTCGAGCACGACGGTCGTGGCGATTTTCTCCAGGGAATCGACGATGTCCTTGTTGATGGCGTTGCCTGCGATAATGACGTCGGGAGCGTAGGACAGCAGCGCCTCCAGGTTAACCGTCGTATTCTCCCCGACGATCGCCAGCTCCTCCAGTCGTTCGGTGTACGGCTTGTACGTATCCGTGTGCAGGACGGACTGCTTCTCGGTGAACGGAAGCGCGAGCGCGACCGACTTCAAGTCGAACAGCAGAATCGAATCGGTGTAGCCCCAATGAACGACCGCCACTTTCTGCGGCTGCTTCTCGATCGTAACGTCTCCGTTGGCCGCATGGATCGTACGGGGGAAAGCCGCTGCGGGCGAAGCTTCTTCGCTCGAGCTTGGACTAGGGCTGGAACTGGGGCTAGGTGCGCTCTCGGTCTGTGCGGGAGAAGACGAAGACTCCTGTCCGCTCGGAGAGCCGGAATTCGAGCAAGCGCCGAGAAGAAGCGCAAGGACAAGCATGAGCAGCGACAATGTCACGGGAAATCTGCGGTTAGCCATGTCAAGCATCCTTTCTGAATTACGCGGGTTATATGTGATAACGATTCTCATTATCGAATATAACCATATCACCTTGTTTCTATGTTGAAAATGGAGAGATTCCCGAACTTATAATGGATGATTTCGCTCACGGCGCATGCCGACTTTGCCCGGCGGCACGCCCTTGTGCTTCTTGAACAGCCTGCTGAAATAATAGGCGTCCGCATACCCTACGCTCTTCGCCACGACTCCTACCGGGAACTGTCCTGTGAGGAGCATCTCGTTCGCCCGGTTCATCCGGTACTGGATCAAGTAATCGATCGGGCCGATTCCCGCGTATTTGCGGAACAGAGAGGAGAAATACTTCGCCTTGATCTGATAGCGCTCCGCCAGCATGTCCAATGTGAGCGGTTCCGCGTGATGCTCCCGAATATACTGAATCGCTTCGTCGATCAGAGGGTAGCTCTCCTTGTTCTGGCTGACCCTCTCCGACAGGAGAATATGGTTGACCAGCCGGTAGAAAAGCGCCTTCTTCTCCAGCAGCCCCATGCTGTCGGGGGAAGCGGCAGCTTCGAGCAGACGGTCCAGCACGCGCAGCAGCTCCGGATCGGGAGGGACGTGCAGCATCGACACCTCGATCAAGCCGCGGGCATTCTCCCGATCGGAGGGCTCCGGCAAATAGTGAACCAATCCGTACTCGAAGCCCTCCGCTCCGGGGTAGATTTCCAGCTTCTGCCCCAAGCCGCCCAACAGCACTCTTCCCGGTTCTAGCAGGTAACGGTCCGAACCGCCGAATACGAACTCGGCGCTCCCCCGCAGGGCCATGACGACGGCGCACTTGGTCGTCGGTCTGGCGACATGTCCGCTGTAGACCAGATCGGCCCGCAGCTCCGTTCGGAAGACTCCGTATACGCCCAGCGGAATTCTCGCGAAATCCCGCGCCAGCTCCTCGTATGAACAGTCCATGCCGCTCCTCCCCCAACCTCGCCCGATTCCTTTTCTCCCTATTATAGACCAGTCCCCGCCAGCCGCCTATCTAGTCCCTGGAGGCTTCATACAGCTTGCATGCCACGTAAGCCGGAGCCGTTCTAAAATAGGTCATATGGTCGCCTTGAGCCTCGATCAGCCTGAACAAACCGAGGCGCGACGACATGTGCGGATGCCAGCCGTAGCCTCCCCCTTGGGGAAGCACGTTGTCCCCCGTCAGGTACAAGTAGCTGCGCGGGATATCAAGCTCGTAGAAGGAATCCAGCTTCAGCTTCTCGAAAAGCGGCTTGGCCGGTTCCGGCCGGATCTCCGCGTACAGCCGCCGCGCCAGGTCGAGATCCGCCAAATTCACGAACGTCTCGCGGAAGATGTTAAAAGGCAGCGTAATCGTATCGTCCTTGGACGCCTGCCTCAATTGCTCGAAGCCTTGCCGCGCCTCGGGAGGGAATTGATCGGCCGGAGACTGCCCCTTGCCCAGCACGAGCGCGTTCGCGAACACCAGCCTCTTGATCCGGTCCGGCACCCGCTCCGCCGTCGTCTGAACGACCGAGCCGCCGAAGCTGTGCCCGACCAGAATAACGTCCTTCAGATCGCATTCGACGATATAGTCGGCGACCGCTTGCGTAATCTGTCCGTGCGTGACGTTCGTATTCGGATCTGCCCCATGGCCGGGATATTCGGGCGCGTGAACGATATGACCTTGCCGTCTCAGTTCGGCGGCAACGCCGTTCCAGAAGCTCGCATCCGCCCAGGAGCCGTGAAGCAGCACGAACGTCAGTGGCCGGCAACCGGCACCCCCGCCCGGAAACTGCGGACCGGGCTGTCCGTAATGACCCGGGACATGCGCATAAGCTCCGTTAACCCAATACACCTGCATTGCTCATACTCCTCCTCGAAAAAAATCGGGTATGCGCCTAGCATATGTGTAGGAGGAAACTTAGGTTCGCGACGTGGCGATGTGCGATGGGCATATGTTCATCTCTACGAATAGGTCAACCGCAGAAAAAAGAAGCATTTGGTCGACGACCAAATGCTTCTTCCCCGGGCGAGCCCGAAATCAGCCCTGATAATAAGACTGCGGAGGCGGAGGCGGCGGGGGAACGGACGCGGTGCGCATCAACAGATCGTTGTGAAAGTGCGCCACCGAGGTATATACGTACGGCACCAGCCAGAGGGCTCCGATGCCCAGCGTGAACGGAACGAGCAGCGCCCAACCGATAAAGCTGAGCATCAAGAAAAACAATCTGCCCTTGTTGCCGGCCATCATCTCTTTGCTCCGGCGAATGGCCTCCAACGCGCCGATTCCCGGATTGTCCTTCAGGATGAAGTAAGCTTGCGAATACCGGAATGCCGCGATGATTCCAGGAATGATCAGCAGCAAGCTCCACAACCATACGAAGATCAGCATCAGCAGGTACAGAACGAATGTTTCCCCGAACTTCGGGAATCCGCTGAAGAGCGTCTCGGTCGCAGGGGACTGTCGGCGGGACAAATCAAGGAAAAAGGCCATCAATCCGTAAATCATCGCCCCGGCGCACAGGAAGGCGGGAATCCAGCCCAGAAGCGGGATGAACCCGATCGACCCCAAAGCCGACATGACGAAGCTAAACAATAAATAGTGAAGCACTGCGCTCGTCCAATTGCCCGACAAGCTCTCTCTTGCTCTAGCGCGAAATTCTGCACTGGTCGGCACGACTCTCATTCCACCTTCAACCTATTATGGATACGTTTACATTTTATTTCTTTTCCACATTTTTGGCAATCAAAATTCACGCTGCCTCTGCCTTCTCATCCATTGGGTGGCGGCCCATTTCTCCCCTGAGACGACGGGGCTTCCCGCATGCAGGGTGAGCTCGTTCAAACGGGGATCGTTATAGAAATATTCGAAGTAGACGGCGTTCCCCTTGCGCGGGGCGACCGTCAGATTCAGCGAAGGAAAGATCGTCTCGCCGCCTTCTTCCACGTCGTTCAAGTACATCACAAGCGTGCTGATCCGATTGTTGCCGATACCGGACGTAAAGTAGTCGTAGTGCGGCTGATACTGCTCCCCCGCCCGGTAGTGCAGAACCTGCAGCGGTTCGGCATGCGCGATCGGGACGTTCATCAGTTCGGAGACCCTGGATTCGATTCGATGGATGAGTTCGTTCTCGCTCTCTTCGAAGAACATGCCGCTGCTCGTTCTTATATCGCTCACAGAGCGAGATTGGCCGACTCTGGCACGCTGCATCCGGTCCTTGGCCAAGTCGACCAGCGCGTCGCACTCGGCTCCGGTCAGTACATTTTCCAGGATTAAAATAAGAGGTTCTTCCATCTTGCCGACGATCGGAATCTCTCTGTCCGACGTTCTGAGTAGGTTGCCATGCGGATTTACAATCGTCTGCTCTTTAACGGTCATCGCTTTATCCTCCTAGACGGAAATGAGGAACCATTCGAATGCGCGTGATGCCGATATCAGAAGTTGTAAAAACAAGGCCGGCAAGCGGCTATAGATTCACCTCGACCGTGGACAGCGCCACTTCGGGGTAGTCCGTGATCATGCCGTCGATCTCGAACTTAAGCACCTCCTTCATATCTCGCCTGGAATTAACCGTCCATACCCACACCTCGCGTCCGTCGGCATGAGCCCGCTTCACGAGCGACGGGGTCAGCATGACTTGCTCGACCGTAAAGAAATCGACGTCCTGCGCCGACAAGTCGCCTAGCGCGAAGAACAGAATTCTCCCGATCTTGATCTCGGGCGCGAGCTCGCGCACCTTCCCGAGCGCTATGCCGTCGAACGACTGGATGCGCACCTCTTGCTCGCTCCCGGCCTCCTTGATCAACCGGACGACCTCGCTCGCCAGCGCTTCGCTCTCTCCGTACGGCTTCAGATCGAGCAGCAGCTTGATGCGGCCCTGCGCCTCCGTCAGCACGTCGGCCAGTGTCGGGATGCGAACCGGGGCCCCGTTGTCGTCTTCGCCAATGGACAGCCGGAGCAGTTCTGCATAGGTCAGATCGGCTACACGCACTCTCTCCCCGGCGACACGCCGAAGATCGTAATCGTGGTTCAGCACCGCCACTCCGTCCTTGGTCAGCTGGATATCGATCTCCGCCAATTGAATGCCTTTGTCGATGGCGGCCGTGACGGCGGGCAGCGAGTTCTCGGGAGCGCTCGACGCATCGCCGCGGTGCGCGGCGATCTGCACGCTCCACTTCGCGTACACAAGGCTGTCGTTCGCCCGCAAGCCGATAAAGACCGACAGAGCGATATAGGAGACGGCGACCGCCGCGAAAACGGTTCGTTTGCGGCGAAGCCCTTTCCACCATTTGACGATGCGGTTTTCGAGCCGGCCCAGCTCGCCGGGACGAACGTTCAGCCGATCTTTCGCTTTGATGCCTTGAAGCCGGCCCAACCCGTAATAGAGCCGCGTCAGCAGGAAGATGTTGATCGGCAGAAGCAGAAGCGCCAACAGGTAGGTCAAAATCGTGGAAAGCGTCAAGGAGTGATGCTGAGAGACTAGCGCCAGAACGTCCATATTCAGCCAAGAGGGGATGGAGCCGACGGCGGATACCGCAGCCGAAGTAGCGATCAGGACGGCGGCGTTAAACAGGAGCAGGGAGCCGAACAGCTGCAGCCACCGTCCCTGCGTCAGCGCATGGCTTCTGCGTATGGCTTGCCCGAGCTTCAAATCTTCTATCACGATAAAGTGAAGCACGAAAATCCAGCGAAGCAAAGTGTAGAGCGCGGCCGCCAGGAGCACAGCGTAGGCGGCGGCCATCGTGTAGGAAGCGTCCAGCACATAGTGGTTCAGAAAGATCGGCACGTTGAACAACGCGTAAAAAGAGGCCGAGAGAGGCGAGTCGACGAACGGTATCAAGAGAAGGAGCAGCATCATGAGCTGGAACGCGCCGAAGCCGAGCAGCCTGGGCGTCTTGCGCAGCGCGATCGCCAGCGCGTCCGCGATCGCGATCTCTTTGCCAAAATAGCGTTGTTGGACGAGAACGATCAGCACGAACAACTCGATCAACAGCGCATAGGAAGCGACGAGCCCGATGAGGAACAAGCCGCCCACGCCCTCGTAGCTCACTCCGATCCGGTAGACTTCCGCATTGAGCAGAGAGCCGGAGCCGACGACTCTAAGAATCCGGTTGAACACATACGTAATAATCGGTATAACGACGGCGCTCGTCACGAGCATGTAGAACATTTCGAATATAAGCAGCTTGGCGGAAAACGCGCGAAACTCGCGTACGCTTCTGCCGATCAATTTAAGCATGGCGAATCATCCCAATTCAAGGTGTCGATATTTAATTATAAAACAGACCGGCCCCCTGCCGAAAGACAGGGAATCGGTCTATTTCTTCGACGACGCCTCGTTAATTCGCGAACAGCTGCTTCTTCAGCTCCCGGTTGCGTTCCATGAAAATCTCGTTGTGCGAAGAGACCATCCCCCAGGCTTCCGCCTCCGGAATAATGTACTGCTTCGCTTTGTTCACGGCGTTGGCCGCATCCTGGAACGCTCCCGCGATCAGGTGCAGCTTGCCCTCATGCCCGAGAATATCGCCCGCGGCGTACAGCCCGGGGACCGACGTCTCGCTCATCGGAGTTCCCGCGATCGCCCATTCGTTCTGCATCTCGATGTTGACCTGGCTGTTGGAGAGCAAATCCTTGTCCCTCTCGTAGCCATGGTTGATGATGACCTCGTCCACCGACATCTCGACTTGCGCTCCGTCGTCCTTGTTGCGCAGCACCACCCGCTCGATCGCTTCCTGTCCAGGGGCGGCGACCAGCTTCTCGATCTCGGTATTGAGCAGGCAGACGACCGAGCTCGAGAGCAGCTTAGACACTTCGGCCTCGTGCCCTTTGAGCGTTTCGTTGCGATAGGTCAAATACACTTGCTTCGCGATCGGCTCGAGCTCGTTGGCCCAGTCGATCGCCGAGTTGCCGCCGCCCGATATGAGCACGGTTTTGTCTTTGAAGCGCGACAGCGATTTGACCGTATAGTGCAAATTGGTAACCTCGTACCGTTCGGCGCCTTCGAGATTCAGCTTGGTCGGCTTCAATATGCCGCCGCCAACGGCCAGAATGACCGTCTTGGAATAATGCTCCGCTCCCGAAGAGGTCTGCAGGACGAAGATGCCGTCCTCGTCTTTGGAGATGGAGGTGACCTTCTCTCCCAGCACGATCTCCGGATCGAACGTCAGCCCTTGCGCGATCATCTGCTCGATCAGCTTCTCGCCGGTAATCGGAGTGACGCCGCCGACATCCCAGATCAGCTTCTCCGGGTAGACGTTGACTTTGCCCCCCAAGAAAGTCTGAAATTCGATAATCTTCGTCTTCAACTCTCGCAAGCCGCTATAAAAAGCGGAGAAAAGTCCCGCAGGACCCCCTCCGATTATCGTCACGTCGTATATGTCCTTGGCGCACACTCGTATCCTCTCCCTCATCCTCTAATCCGATCTAATGACTTCGGACTCATTGTATCACAAACGGATTGAGAATGAAAATCATTATTATAGAGGCCCGATCGTATGCGGATCGACGAACTCGTATTCCAGCTCCGTCAGCTTGGACAGCAGGCCGTCCAGCGCTTCGGCCGTCCAGGGAAGCTCGTGCATCAAGATGTTGGCGCCCGGATGCATTTGGTCGACGATGCGCTGCGCCAGCGCCTTCGGATCGTTGCTGTCCGCCGTCATCGCCCAGTCCTGGGAATCGATCGACGACGTTACGACCGTCAGGCCGGAAGCCTTGGCAGCTTCGACGGTCACGTCGTTAAAAGCCAGGAAAGGCGGACGAAAAAATACGGGCGCCGTTCCGGTAATATCCTTCACGGCCTTCTGGACATCGCCGAGCTGCTTCTCTACCTGTTCCTTGCTTTCCGCGCTGAGATCGATGTGGTCCCAGGAATGGTTGCCGATCATGTGCCCCCGGTTGTGAACAAGCTTTACCAAATTTTTGCCGCTCTCGATTTGAGGCCCGTTCATGAAAAAGATCGCCTTGGCCTTATGTTTATCCAGCGTGGCTAGAATCTTCTCGTTCAACCCTTCATTCGGACCGTCGTCGAAGGTGAGCAGCACCACTTTGTCGCTATTCTGCCCCGGGTTGACGGGGACGATCGTTTGGGTAGCTGCATGGATCTTGTAGACATGCTCAACTGCTTGCGGCTTCTCCCGCGAACAAGCCGTCGCCAGCAGGATCACAATGGCGGCAATGACGCAATAAACAATCTTTTTTCCGGTATTCATGTTTCTGTAGCTCACTCCTCCGTACTAGTCAGCATCTATGGCGTTCGTATGCTGTATGTTCATTCTAGCGGCCAAGGAGGAGCGAAACGAGATAACAGATGATCAATTTCTTACACAATGCAACGTTTTTTTAGCGATGCGCGGCGTAGACGTTCGGCTTGCTGAACGAGCGAACGGCCGCGAGCTCTTCGGGCGACAGCTCAGGCGCATGCGTCGCAGCGACGTTCTGCAGCAGTTGCTCACGCGAGCTTGCTCCGGGAATCGCTACGGCCACCGCAGGATGGGCGAGCGAATACCGGATCGCCAATTGAGTGAGGCTGCGACCCGGCGTCTCCAGATCCCGCAGCCTCTCCCGAAGAGCCTTGAGCTCTTCCAATTCGTAGTCCGACACTCCGCCCGAAGGTTCACGGTTGGCTGCCAGCGCCCCTTTGGCCAGCGGGCCTCTGGCGATGACGCCGATCCCCTTCTCGTGGAGGAGCGGAAGCACCGTCTCCTCCGCCCGCCGGTCGACAATGCTGTACGAGTTCATCACGCTGACGATGGAGGAACGCGCGGCGTATTCCCGGATGACGTTGGGACGGATCGAGGAGATGCCGTACTCCCGGATCGTTCCTTCCCTTTTCAACTGTTCAAAAGCTTCTATCGTATCGTCAATCGGGTCCTCAAGGGTTCCGCCGTGAAGCTGGTACAGATCGATATAGTCCGTGCCCAGCCTCCTCAAGCTCTCCTTGACCGAGGACAGGATGTATTCCGGGGAAGGGTCCCACGTCCAGCCTTCCTGTCCCGGAATGCGCCGGTTGCCGACCTTCGTCGCCAGCACGACCCGGTCTCTTCTGCCGCGAATCGCCTTGCCGACGAATTCCTCGTTGCGGCCATGGTCGTACAGATCGGCCGTATCCAGAAAATTGACGCCAAGGTCCAGCGCTTCGTGAATCAGACCGATCGCCTTCCCCTCCTCCGTTCCCAAAGACATGCATCCCAGTCCGATCTCGCCGACGAGCAAGTCGGATACGCCCAGACGGTTCATTTTCATCGCGCGCTCATCCCTTCTTCTCCAGCCAATCTTCCGCCAGCCGCAGCATCTCCTCCTTGGAAATCCCCGGCCCTTTATGATTCGTAAGCGTGTAATAGATGTCCCGCTCTTCGTCATACCAGTTCAGGTACCCGTATTCAAGCTGCACGGGCCGTCCCTCGGCGGCGATCTGTCTCTTGACCTCATTATAAACGACTTCCGTCCCGGCTATCGTCCTTTTTTCGCTTGTATTGCCTTCCTGCAGCTCGACGTACATCTCCATTCCCCTCAGGAAATGAGCGTGCAACCCGATCGAAGCGCCGTCTTTGGAATAAATCGCGACCAGAGTCGCCGCGTCCGTCCACGGCACGGTCTTCATAAACAAGCGTTCGCCGTCGGCCGCCCGGGAAGCGAGCCCGGAGAGCTCCTTAAGCGTGTCCCGGTATTGAGGCGTTTCCTTATCCGGATAGTGAGGTCTGATCTCTCCATATTCGAATTGAAAGCCGGAGACCGCTTGCGGCAGCACCGGGGAACCGACACGCCGGAGCTCGTCTTGGAGCTTGGAGAAAGAAGTCATGCGCTCGGGTTTGAATTCGAATTGCAAGCCTCCCGCTTCGTCGCCGTCCTTGACAAAATAAGCCACCAGCTCTCCGGGCTTGGCGAATTCGCGAACCTGCGCGGCGAACTTATTGTAGGGAATATCGACGATCCTCGACGTGTTCGGCGGCACATACTCCACCCTGACCGCGCCGCTCTTGTCCCGAAACTGGATATACTCCGATGTGGCGTAAGCGGTGACGGAGACGACCAGAAGCAGAGCAAACAGGCCGGCCAGCGCCGTCGAGCCCCTCATCGTCCTGATAACAGCCGGACGGCGGCGCGACGAGCCGGCAATACGGGCCATCACCTTCTCGGCGACGTCGATCTCCGGAACTTGACTTGTATGGACGGCCAGCTTCAAACCTCTGTATTCATCGGATGTTTCGAATCGTTCCATGGCATATCCTCCTTCGACTTCATGGATGTCCGCACTTTCTGCTTGATCCGTTGCATTCTCTTCACCAGCGCATTCGGGCTGGTCTGCATAATGTGTCCCAGCTCGGCGAAGCTCTTCTCTTCGAATGCCCGCAGAATCAGCAGGCTTCGCTCCCGGGGAGACAATTCCGCCAACGCCCGGGCCAGAGAAGGATGATAGAGCCGGTCGTCGAGCTCTTGTTCCGGCCCCGCGGTAACGGTCTCCGGCCTGAGCATCTTCATCACCTGCCGGTGAATGCGGCGTCTCCTCAGCACGTTCAGGCAATGGCGGTAAGCGATCCGGTACAGCCAGGCCTGAAAGTTGTCCGCTCTTCTGTACTGTCCAAGCGATCGATAAGCCTTCACCAGAATATCCTGCACGGCGTCCTCCGCATCCTGCCGATTGGCGAACAAGCGGTAGCAATAGCGGAAGATCGGCTGCTGGAAGGCTCTGACGATCGGCTCGTATTTCTCCGTCTCTCCTTGCCGCACGGCGGAGACCAACGTTTCCAATTCATCCGAATTCAGAGAGGGTTGCAGCGATTCGGACACCTCCTTCGACCGTATTACTCTTATAACACTCGAGCGACGAAAAAAGTGCCGCCGCATCGACCACATGTCGAAAAAAAACAGCTGGGATCAAGCGCGCAGACGCCAAAAACCCGCCTAAAGGCATTGTAGCCCGGACGGGTCGGAAAGCGCGCGTTTTTGATTTAAATAGTAATTATTTATACAGACAGGCCCCCGGATCGATGTGTTACGATAGCAGCATAGATCCTCGCGAATGGAGTCGAACGAAGGAATGGATTCGCAGCTGACAATGTACATTACCTTGGTGAGCGTGTCGGGCATCTTCAACGTGTTCCTCTGCCTCTACGTCCTGTTCAGAAAGCAGGAAATCCCCGGCTCCCGCACTTTCATTTGGTACACGGCCGCCCTGTCCGTCTACAGCTTCGCTTACGCCTTCAGTCTGGCCAGCGATACGCTGTGGAAAGTCAAGTTATGGACGGTCGTCGAATATATCGGCATGCCGTTCTCCGCGCCGCTCGGTCTCATGATCATTCTCCAGTATCTCGGCTGGAAGGTTACCCGCCGGCAGGCCGCGGCCATGCTCGTCGTCCCTTCCGTCACGCTGCTGATGGTCGCCACCAACGACTACCACCAGCTGTTCTATAAAGTGTTTCGGATGAAAGAAGGAATGCCTCTTCCCTATCTGGAAATCGAGATCGGCGAATGGTATATCGTTCACGGCATTTTCACGTCCAGCTGCCTGCTTGCCGCTACCGTGCTGCTGCTGAGCCGGTGGAGACAGACCCGCAAGTCCTACCGTCCGCAGCTGGCGACGCTGATCTGCGGGCAGTTTCTCCCCATGATCACCGCGTTCCTGTATCTCGTCGGGCTGACCCCGGCAGGCATCGACCCGGTTCCGATGGTCATGTGCGTGACTTCGGCGCTGTATATCTGGGCCATTCTGTCCGCGAAAATGCTGACCGTCGTTCCCATCGCCAAGGAGACGATCTTCGACAGCATGAGGGAGGGCGTTATCGTCCTGGATGCGGCGGATCGTCTGAGCGACTTCAACCTGGCCGTCGCGCGGATGATTCCTTCCCTCAGCACGGCCATGATCGGGAAAACGCTAAACGAAGTCTGGATCGAGCTGACCGGATCTCCGTATCCGTTCGCCCATCGGCCGGACGAAGGGGCGGAAGAGCTGGCGTGGACGACGGACGGAGCGGAGCAGACGTACCAGGTCCGCTATTCTCCTCTTCTGCACCGCAACGGGGATGCGGCAGGCGGCCTGCTCATGTTCATCAACGTCACCGAACTGAAGCGGCTCCAGCGCGAGCTGGAGCACCAGGCTTACTATGACGGGTTGACGCAAATTCTTAACCGCTCCCAGTTCATCAGCCGCAGCCGCCGACTGCTCGAGGATTGCCTGACGGGCGGAAGACCGTTCACCGTCGTTCTGTTCGATATCGATTACTTCAAGCGCGTGAACGATCATTACGGGCACGAGACGGGGGACAAGCTCCTCGTGCACGTCGTCGCCGTATGCGGCGGACTCGTCTCCCCGGACATGCTGTTCGCGCGTTACGGCGGCGAAGAGTTCGTCCTTGCGCTGCCGGACGCGACTCTGGAGGCAGGCTGCGAGATCGCGGAGCGGCTAAGAAGAGGCTTGGAGACCGAACCGCTGTCGACTCCCCGGGGCGAGATCGCCGTCACCTCCAGCTTCGGCGTAGCGGAGGCCGAAGACGGCGCCGACGCGACGCTCGACGCGCTGCTGCAGCAAGCGGATGAAGCGTTGTACGCCTCCAAGCGGAACGGCCGCAACCGCGTCAGCGCCTATCGCGGAGCTTCGGCTTCGCGCGTCTAGGAGGCGGGCTGACGTTCCGTCAACAGCTGCGCCAGCAGCTCCAGCTGGCCTTCGATCGAGATCGGATCGAAATAGGAGAAGTCGGCCCTGCTCAGCACATGAGCCCGGCCGTGCGCCACGGCGGGCAAGCTCCTCCAGATCGGATGGTCCTGCACGTACCGGATGCCTTCGCCTTCGTCGGAGACGAACAGATAGTCCGCGCCGGCAGCGTAAACCGGCAGCTGCTCGAGCGGCAGGCCCTGCACGATCTGCCTCCCGCTGTCGATCGCCTGCCGCTGCACGGGCTCCGGAACGCCCAGGCGCAACCCCCGGTAGATCGGCCAGCCCCCTCGTCCGTAATTGTCCCCGAACACCGAAAACTGCCGACCCTGGCTGTCGAATCTGACGATGGCCGCCGTAGACGACCCGCTTAAGACTCCTGCCAATCGTTCCCGAACTTCCGCGGCTCTTCTCTCGAATCGCGACTCCAATTCGTCCGCCGCCCGCGGACGATTAATCAGTTGGCCGATCAGCCGGACGTCGTCGAAGATGCTGCGGCTGCCCTCGTAAGGCAGCAGAAGGGTGGGCGCGATCTTGGACATGGCCGGATAGGCAGACAGATTGGCGTCGTTCATGAGAATGAGGTCCGGCTCCAGCTTCGTTACGGCTTCTACAGACGGCTCGCAGCCGATGTCGACGATCCCCTCCTCCATGTCCTTCAGGAACGTGCTTCCTCCCCACCAAGTCAAGTTGGCGGCCACGGGCTTCACCCCGGCCGAGAGCAGGACGTTGGCGTAATAGAGCGCCACGATCCGCAGTCCTTTGCGGGCGTGGCCAACGTATTGCTTGGGAGATTGCCCGACCATCTGCTTGAATCTCCGGCTGAAATAGTAGACGTCCTTGAAGCCGGCGCTCTGAGCGATCTGCTGCAGGCTGTCGTTGGACGTGAGAAGCTGCTTCTTGGCATGGTTAAGCTTCAATTCCGTAATATAGTCTACCGGGCTTTTGCCGGTCAGCTGCTTGAACAGATGCGAGTATTGCCGGGTTCCGATATTGGCCTGCTTCGCCAGAGCTTCCACGCTTATGTCGGAGACGTCCAACCGGTGCAAGCCGTCGATCGATCGCCGAACCGCTTCCCGGGATTGGAGCTGAGCGCCGGACGACTCGCCGCCCTGGCACAGCTCGTACAGCAGCTCTTGAAAGCGGATATGCTGCTTGAAATGCGCAAGCTCCTCCGTCGCGCCTCTGTGACGGTAAAGCTCGTCCAACCGGCCCGCGATGCGGCCGAAGGGCTGCGCGTCGAGTTCCTCGTACGGAAAGATGCGAAGAGCGTCTTGGTTCGCTTCGTTCGCTTCGTTCGCTTCGTTCGTTTCACCCGACGGACTCCTCTCGACCGGAACGGCCCGGAAGATCAACCACATCAGCTTCAGCTCCGGACCTTCGTCCGCCGACACGTCGAACAACGTATCGGGAGGCAGGAGGAAGCAGCTCCCCTTGACCAAGCGGCGCCTTCTGCCGTCGATGATGGCGCTGCCGGCGCCTTGCATAGCCGCGACGAATACATGGTCCGACGCGTGCAGCCTGCTCGCCTTGGCGGCAGCCTGGCAACGAATTTTGACGATGTCGGATAGAGTAAACAACGAGGTCAGGAAGGGCAGAGACAAACGGCTCATTCGGGCGCGCCCCTTTTATAGTTGATAATGATTATCAATCAGTTGAATGTCTCTATTCTAGCGAACCCCCGCGATACGCGCAACAAAGCCGCCGGAGTACCGGCGGCCGACGGGGCGAGTTATTGGGAAGAATTGCGCGACAGCAAGTCCGCGATCAGATCCATCTGGGCGGAAATGGAGATCGGGTCGAAATAAAAATACTGCTTGGAGTCCAGCTCGATGACGTGATTTTCCTTCACGGCCTTGAGCCCTTTCCACACGCCGCTGTCCTTGACGACGTCGAGCGCGACTCCTTCCGTGGAAACGAACAGATAGTCGGCGTCACCCGCGTATTCGGGAAGCTTCTCGAGCGGCAGCTCCTGAGCGATTTGTTTGCCGTTGTCGATGACGTCTTCCTTGATCTTGGCCGGATATTGCAGCTTCAGCCCTCTGTAGATCGGCCATCCTCCGCGGCCGTAGTTATCGCCGAACACGGTGAACTGTCCTCCGTTGCCGTCGATGCGAATAATGGCCGCCTTGGCGTCGCTCGTCAATACGCCTTCCAGCTTGGCGCGCGCGGCCTCCGCTTTCTTCTCGAACTCTTCGAGGAGCCGGGCTGCCTCGTCCGGCTTGCCCAGCAGCTTGGCAATTTCTTCGGTCTCTTGATAGACGGTGCGGTTGCCGTCGTACGGAATCAGCACCGATGGCGCGATCTTGGCGAATTGCTCGTAGTCTTCGGCGTTATTGCTGTTCATGATAATCAAATCCGGCTCCAGCGCGACTACCGCCTCCAAAGACGGCGGACCGCCGACGTCTACGAGACCCGCTTCCTGCTCCGCGAGGAACGGGCTGCCGCCCCACCAGGTCAGATTGGCTCCGACCGGCTTCTCGCCGAGCGCGAACAGGATGTGATGGTAATACAGGGCGACGATACGCTTCGGATGCGCGGGAATTTCGACGTCGCCGTTGACCGTGCTGACGATTCGCGTCTCTTCGCCGTCCGCCGAGGCGGATGCCGAAGGCGTTGCAGACGGCGACGGCGTCGAGGACGGTGAGGCGGACGGAGAATTGGAAGGACTGGCGGAAGCGCCGGTTCCGGCGGAATTCCCGTTCCCGCATGCGCTGAGCAGCACGGCGGCAACGAGAAGCAGCAGAGAAGCAATGGCTGTCGGCTTGCGAATGGCTTGCATAGTTCAGACTCCCTTGTCTAGTGATAATGATTCTCACCATATTATAAGGAGGCCGCCGAAGGTCAACAATGGAGGATTCGGAGCAAAAACAGACTGATTTCTCGCCGAAGCGTGGAAATCATGCAAAAAAGCGGGGCTGTCTCATACGCCAACCAGGCCAATATGCCCGTACGGCGGGCTTATCTCTTGCGTCCGGGTCCGGCCCAGGCCAATATGCCCGTACAGCGGGCTTATCTCTCGCGTCCGGACCCAGTCCAGGCCAATACGCCCGTACGGCGGGCTTATCTCTCGCGTCCGGGTCCGGCCCAGGCCAATACGCACGCACGGCGGGCTTATCTCTCGCGTCCGGGTCCGGCCCAGGCCAATACGCACGCACGACGGGCTTATCTCCTGCGTCCGGATCCGACCCGGGCCAATACGCACGCACGGCGGGCTTATCTCTCGCGTCCGGGTCCGGCCCAGGCCAATACGCACGCACGGCGGGCTTATCGGTTTCGTTCCGCGAACACGAACTCGACGGCATCGCGCTCCCGGGCCAAGTCCCAATATTTCTCGGCGATTCGATCCGGATCGTAATACGTGCCGGGAGACACGTAGCCGCCGATGGTGACGGTGCCGACATAGACGTCGTGAGGCTTAAGCTCCTGCGCCAGCGAATAGGCCAGCGAACGGACGGCGGCTTTGCCGATCGACAGCGAAGCGTACTCGGGGTTTGGATGAAGCGCGAGGCCTCCGCCCGTAATGAGGATTGTTCCTCTCTTCCGCTCGACGAACTCCGGCACGACCTGCTTCACGCTTGTCAGCGCCCCGACGACGTTCACTTGGAGCTCCTCGACCAGCCGACTCTCCTCCAACGTAGAAATACGGGCTTTCGAAATAACCGCCGCATTGTAGAGGAGCGCCTCCGGACTGCCGTGCTTGTCCCGAATGGTCTTGAACGCTGCTTCGATCGATTCGGGCTTGGCCGCGTCCGCCGCGACGGCGTGCGCCTCGATCCCTCGGCTTTCCAGCTCTTGCGCCAACACATTCAACGAATCCTGACTGCGGGCGACGAGAACGACGCGGTATCCTTCGGCTCCGAACTTCCGGGCGACGGCCGCGCTCACTCCCGCCCCCGCGCCGACAATGACCAACAACGGTTTACTCATCTGTATCGCTCCTTCTAATCTTTTTCTATACTATATAATTCACATCGGAATTTAACAATATAGTCAAAAATATGGAGCTGCTCCATCGTTTCGAACAAATGCGCTGGATTCGCGGATCGCGCAGGACTATTCGGGATTGCCGGGGATTCGCGGTATGCACAGGTTTCACGGATGGCGCAGCACTACTCGAAATTGCGCGGGACTATTCGAAATCACTCGGGGTTCGCGGATCGCGCAGAACTGCTCGAGATTGCGCAGGACTATTCGGAATTATGCAAGGTTCGCAGATTGCCCGGACGGATCGTAGAGAGATCCCCAGGCGGGCATGCCTTATATGGACGCTTCCTTCAGCAGCTTCTCATCCGGCTCCGCGTCGTCCGGCCGTTCCTTCCATGCCAAGCCCCAGCGATGCATCTCCTTCAGTACGTTCACGAAGTCTTTTCCTTTGTCCGTTAACGAATATTCCACGGTCACGGGCACCGTCGCGAACACTTCCCTTCGCACCACGCCTTGCTCCTCCAGGTTTCTCAGAATAACCGTCAACGACTGGGTACTGACGTTGTTCAGGCTGCGGCGAAGCTGATTAAAGCGCTGAGCGCCGTAGCTCAAGTGGCCGATCACCAGAAACGCCCATTTGAACCCGATGACGTTCAGCACTTCCGCGATCGCGTTATTGCATATCCTGTTCGTCTCTTCCGTCTCCTCGAACATTCGATTTCCCCTCTCATACCTCTTACAATTTTATAGTTAGTTCATTATACGTGATAATATCACAAAATATTGCCTAATTTCATTATTGAACCAGCCTGATTATACTGTCAATAAGTCGAAGGGAGAGATCGATATGAACGAAACGCCGGCCCAGGGCAACGGGGTAGATCGGCCGCTATCCACCGCCCGAATATTAACGGCATTGTCCGCCATTATAGTCGGGGCTTTCATGGTCATGCTCGACAGCACGGCGATGAACGTTCTGCTTCCGCGTCTGATGGAGGAATTCGCGGTATCCTACACGACCGTTCAATGGGTCGTCACCGGTTACCTGCTCGCGGAAGCCGCCGTTATTCCGCTCGCGGGCTGGCTCTCGGACCGCTATGGCATCAAGAAGGTTTTCCTTGCCGGGCTGGGAGTGTTCACCGTCGGATCGCTCTCGTGCGCGGTCTCGCAGGATCTCGCCGCGCTAATTGCTTCGCGGATCGTTCAGGGAGCCGGAGGAGGCATCATTATCCCGATCCTGTTCGCCTATACCTACCGGCTCAGTCCGCCCGAGCGGGTCGGCAAGATCATGGGGCTGGTCGTGCTTCCGATTATCGCGGCTCCGGCTCTTGGGCCGGTGATGTCCGGCCTCATCGTCGACCACGCGGCATGGAACTGGATTTTCGCCGCGAACGTCCCGATCGGCATCGCCGCCGTCTGGTACGGCGTTCGCAAGCTGCCCGCCGTCGAGAAGCAAGCGGCGTCCGTTCTGGACAAGTGGGGCCTGCTGCTGGGTCCGCTCGCCTTCGCGGCGCTGTGCTTCGCGGTCAGCGAAGCGGAGGAAGGCTGGGGTTCCGCGCGCTCGGCGATCGCCCTTGCCGTCGGAGGAATCGCGCTCGCCGCCTTCATCTTCCGCCAGCTGCGTCACGAGCATCCGCTGCTCGAGCTTCGCGTATTCGGATCGGCCGCGTTCGCCAGAAGCATCGTCGTACTGTGGATCGCCGTCTTCGCGCAATACGGCACGCTGTTCCTGATTCCGCAGATTTTGCTGCATCAGACTTCCTTCAGCGCGTTCGAGACCGGCCTGCTGATGCTTCCTCACGCCGCGCTGGCCGCCGTATCGAACCAGATCGGAGGTCGCTTGTTCGACAAAGTCGGCATCAGGCCGCTGGCCCTCTTAGGGCTGATCCTGCTCGCCGCCGGACAGTATTTGCTGTCACGGATTGACGCCGCCACATCCGCTCTGACGATCGTCGCGTACATCTCCGTCGTCGGAATGAGCGTCGGCTTCTGCATTACGCCGCTGGTCACCCACCTGCTCAAAGTGTCTCCTCAGCATCTCGTGAACCGGGTGTCCTCCTTATCGAGCGCCACGCAGCAGGTCGTCGTCTCCTTCTCGATCTCGGGGCTGGCCGCCCTGCTGACCGGGAGATTCCGGGAGCATTCGGCGGACGCCGCCGCGCGGCACGATGTCTGGGCATCGGCATTCCAGGACGTACTGATCGTCGTCATCCTTCTCACGCTGCTGGGAGCCGCGCTTAGCGCATGGATTCCCAAACCTCGGCCGCAATAGCCGCATCCGTTCCAGGGTACGACCGGACAACCGGAGACCGACCGCGCCCGCCCTCGGGTCGCGTCTTTTTTCTGCATGTATATCCAAGTATTTTCATCAAAATAATATGCGGAGGTTGTTCCCATGTCCATGAAAAACAAGTCGTATCGCACGAAGAAGCTCCCCCTCTTGTTCCTGACGGCCGCCCTGCTGCTGACTGCCTGCTCCAAGGATCGCGAAGGTTCCGCCTCTAGCGGCACTCCAGCTTCCGCTCCTTCATCCGCACCCTCGTCTGAATCTGCATCCGAGACCGTGCCGGAAGCCCCCGTCCCGGGAGGCGCGCTCAGCTATGGGCTCGCCTCTTCTCCGGACTCCCTGGACCCTCACGTCTCCGGCCTGGACGTCGCCTCACGGGTGATGCGCAATCTCTATGACAGCCTCGTCTCGCTGACGCCGGACAATCGAATCGAACCGTGGCTGGCGACCGAATGGTCCCTATCCCCGGACAACAAGAGCTATACGTTCAAGCTTCGGCAGGACGTCAAGTTCCACGACGGCACCCCCTTCGATGCCGAGGCGGTCAAATTCAATTTCGACCGAATCGTCGATCCCGCTACCGAAGCGAGCATCGCCTTGTCCTACTTGAGCTTGTACGAATCGTCCGAGGTGCTCGATCCTTATACGCTGCGAATTCATCTGAAGAGCGTGTCCGCTTCTTTCCTTCGCGATCTCAGCCTGCCGTCCCTCGGAATCGAGTCCCCTGCGGCCATTCGGAAGCACGGCAAGCAGGTCGGCCGGCAACCTGTGGGAACGGGACCTTTCCGATTCGTGAAGTGGGACGAAAATTCCGCGATCGAGCTGGAGCGCAACCCGGACTACGCGTGGGCGCCCGGCTTCCATTCCAATCCGGGCCAGCCCTATCTCGAGCGGGTCGTGTTCCGCATTATTCCGGAGGAGGCGACCCGGATCGCAAGCCTGCAGAGCGGGCAAGCGCACGCGATCGAGGGCATTCCGCCCCAGAATGTTGCCGCTTTGAAGAACGACCCCGCCTACACGCTTATAGAACAGGATTCGTTGGGCCTCCCTTTCTCGCTCTTCATCAACGAGAGAACGCCGCCGTGGAATGAATTGAAAGCACGGCAAGCGCTCCAGTTGGCCATCGATTTCGATTCGATCGTGCAGTCGCTGTACCTTGGCACCTATAAGCGGGCATGGTCGCCGCTCACTCCGAGCACCTTCGGCTACGACTCCTCTCTGGAGAACGCGTTCGCCCCTGACCCCGAACAAGCGGCTAAGCTGCTCGACGAGCTGGGCTGGAAGCCCGGAGCGGACGGAATTCGGGAGAAGGACGGCAACAAGCTGACGCTCCGCTACGTCGAGTCGCTCCCTAACCGGGAGAAACGCAACGAGATAGCAGCCATCATTCAACAGCAATTGAAGGCCGTCGGCGTATCGGTGGAGGTGAATCTGACGCAGGACGTCTCGACTGTCGTGCTGATCGACAAAGCTTACGACCTGTTCGGCAGCAGCAACGCCGCGCTCGACCCGAATTCCCTGAAGACGTTCTATCACACGGACGGGCTTACCGGCTGGCCGTCCCTGTCCGGCTTCGACGACCCCGAGCTCGACCGTCTGCTGGAGCAAGGGGAAGTGGAGCTGGACGACGCCAAGCGAGATAAAATCTACAAGGAAATTCAGCGCAAAATTATCGATAACGCCGTTGTCCTGCCGCTGTACGTCCATCCGTTCACCGTCGCGTCGTCGACCCAGGTGCGCGGACTGGCGTTTAACGCGCTCGGCTATCCGCTCCTTAACGAGGCCTTCCTTGAGAAGTGACGGCCGAAAGGAGCGATTCCCATGATCAAGCTTGCCGCCGGGAGAATGCTCGCGCTGCTGCCGGTCGTCTTCGGCTCCTCGGTGCTCGTATTCGTCATTCTCTACCTGATTCCCGGCGATTCGGTCATGTCCAGATTGGCTCTGGGAACCGCGAGCCCCGAGAGAATCGCCGAGCTGCGCGGCCAGTTGGGGCTGGATCTTCCTCTATACGAGCAATTCGCCCGTTACTTCAGCCGCCTTCTCCGGGGAGACCTCGGCAGCTCGATGATCACCTCGGAGCCGGTGCTGGACAAGATCGCCGCGCATTTCCCGGCCACGCTGGCTTTGACGGCCGCCAGCTCGGCCGTTGCGGCCACAGTCGGAATCGCGCTGGGCATGTTGTCGGCGATCCGACGCAACGGAGCGACCGACGCCGTCATCCGGCTGCTCGCTCTGCTGAGCATATCCATGCCTTCGTTCTGGACGGGGATTCTGTTGATTCTCGCCTTCTCCGTCCATTGGAGCTGGCTGCCGGCAACGGGTTCGGGAGGGATGCTCGCTTTAATTCTGCCGGCGATTACGCTAGGGATCGCTGGCGCGGGATTCATCGCGCGCATGGTGCGCAACGGAATGCTTGAGGTGCTCAAGGAGCCCTACATCGCCGCTCTGCGGGCCAAAGGGCTGACGGAGAGGACCGTGCTCTACCGCCACGCCTTGCGCAATGCGCTGATTCCGGCCGTCACGCTGCTCGGCATGCTCGCGGGAGAGATGATGGCGGGGGCGGTCGTCATCGAGACCGTATTCGCCAGACAAGGAATCGGCCGCGTGCTGGCGGACGCGATTCTGGCCAAGGATATCCCCGTCGTTCAGGGGGTCGTGCTCTTCTCGGCCGTCGTCTACGTCGTCGTGAATTTGCTGGTCGATCTCTCCTACTCGCTAATCGACCCCCGAATCCGGCGAACCCAATAAACTCTAGGAGGAAAGCCATGACGAGCGCAGAGGTTATCGCGCCCAAAAAAAACCTGGAGCGGCTGCTGCTCGCCTTGTCCGGAGGGGTGCTGCTCTTCCTGATCGCTTGCTCGATCGCTCCGCAGTGGATGGCGACCGCATCTCCCACCGACATGCGGATGGATCGCGTGCTGCTGCCGCCGGGAGGCGACCATTGGTTCGGCACCGACAATCTCGGGCGGGACGTCTACAGCGTCGTCGTCCACGGCAGCCGTTATTCGCTTCTGATCGGCGTCGCCTCGGTCGTGCTCGGATGCTTCGCGGGAACGCTGCTGGGCCTGTTGGCCGGCTACTTCGGCGGAATATGGGACGCGATTATCATGCGGGTCGTCGATACGCTCATGACCATTCCCGGCATTTTGCTCGCGCTGGCGATCGCGGCGTCGCTCGGCCCCGGCATGCGCAACATCGTGCTGGCCGTCGCCATCTCCTCCGTTCCGGGGTACGCGCGGATCATGCGAGGCGGGCTGCTGTCGCTCCAGAACCGTCCGTTCGCCCTCGCCGCGCGTTCGCTCGGAGCCTCGCGGCCGCGCGTTTTCCTCCTTCACCTGCTTCCCCATTCCCTGCCTCCCGTCCTCTTGATGGCCGCGCTCGGAATCGGCTCCGCCATCCTCGCGGGCTCGGGGCTGAGCTTTCTCGGGTTGGGAGAATGGAAGGAGGTTCCCGATTGGGGCGCCATTCTGTCCCAAGGAAGAAGCTATCTGACCGTAGCCTGGTGGATCAGCACGTTTCCCGGCATCGCCATTACGCTGTTCGTCCTGTCGATCAACCTGATCGGCGATCGGCTTCGCGATGTTTTCGATCCGGCCGGACCGCTGGAATAAAACGCGCTTCACGACCTAATTCCCGACGAACGACTAACGAAGGAGATGACAAGATGACTATCCAATTAAGCGTGCTGGATCATAGCTGGATTACATCCGGACAAGACGCCGCAGCGGCATTCGCCCGGACAATCGAGCTTGCGCAGCGGACCGAGGAGCTCGGCTATTCCCGCTTCTGGGTGTCGGAGCACCACGATACGCCCAATATCGCCGGCTCTTCGCCGGAAGTGCTGATCTCCCATCTGCTGGCCAAAACCGATCGCATCCGCGTCGGCTCCGGCGGGATCATGCTGCAGCATTACAGCCCGTACAAGGTGGCGGAGAACTTCAATGTCTTGGCTTCGCTCGCCCCCGAAAGAGTGGACTTGGGAATCGGACGCGCCCCCGGCGGACTGCCGAGGGCGACGGCGGCGCTGAGCCCCTATTCTCCCCATGCGCCTTCCGTCGACGAGAAGCTGGAGCAATTGGCCTTGCACCTTAAGAAGGCCGTTCCCGAAGATCCTTCCGTCGCCGGATTAAGGGCGATCCCGATCCCCCCTTCTCCGCCGGAGCTCTACGTGCTCGGCTCAAGCGAGAGCAGCGGACTGCTGGCCGCGAAGCTGGGACTGCCCTACGTCTTCGCGTTGATCATCAACGAAGATGTAGATGCCGCGGCTCGGGCATTCCGGCTCTATCGCTCGAACTTCCGCGAGAACGCGGCCGGACCGCGGGCTCTGCTCGCTCTCTCGGTCATCGTCGGGGAAACGGACGAGGAAGCGCAGCGGCTCGCGTCGGAGAATGCCCGGATCAAATTTATTTTCGAGAATGGGCAGACTTACACGGCATTGTCGCGACAGGAAGCGGCAAGCCTCCGATTCCAAGGCCGCTATACGACCCGATCGCAGCCGCAGCAGACGGTGTTCGGTTCGAAGGTTTCCGTTCGCCGGAAGCTGCTGGAGCTGCAACGAGACTTCGGCGTTGAAGAGTTTCTCGTTACGACCATTCTGGTGGACTTCGACGCGCGGGTTCGCTCCTACCGGCTTCTGATGGACGCGTTCCCCGAAGCTGCGGAGAGCCGGACCGCTTCCGCCAAAGCCGCTTATCCGAAAAACGTTTGATCCCGATTGAAACCTCGGATGCGGCCGCACGTATTATTTTTCTAAATGAGACTTGCCGCAACCGAATAGTCCGACTCCAAAGGGGAGTAGCTGTACAATAAAGTCGTCAATACGAGAGCCGCGGCTCTCCGGCTTTGTTGGCATTGCCTTAACGGTGCTGTTAGCGAGACCTTTGTCCAACAAGGCGAAGGTCTCTTCGCATTCTTGGGAAGAATAGACGGTAGGCTCATCTTACTTTGCGCTAGGGGGACTTCGCATGGATATCGGATTGCTGTTGGAGTATGGATGGGTGCTGCTCGTACTGATCGCTCTCGAGGGGCTGCTGGCAGCCGACAATGCGCTCGTGCTCGCCATTATGGTGAAACACTTGCCCGAGCAGCAGCGGAAAAAGGCTCTCTTCTACGGTTTGGCGGGAGCGTTCGTGTTCCGGTTCGCTTCTCTGTTCGCGATCTCGTTCCTGGTGGACGTGTGGCAGGTGCAGGCGCTCGGGGCGCTCTATCTCCTGTTCATCGCGCTGAATCACATTTTCCGCAAGGTACTCGTGAAGAAAGGCGAACAAAGCGCCGAGGAGAAAAAGGAGAAAAAGCAGTCTGGATTTTGGGCGACGGTGTTCAAGGTTGAGGTCGCGGACATCGCCTTCGCGATCGATTCGATCCTCGCAGCGGTCGCGCTGGCCGTGGCGCTGCCGGCGACGACTTTGCCGCGAATCGGGGGAATGGACGGCGGACACTTCATCGTCATTTTCCTGGGCGGCTTCATCGGGCTGTTGATCATGCGTTTCGCCGCGAATCTGTTCGTGAAGCTGCTCGAAAGCCGGCCGTCTCTTGAGATCGCCGCGTTCGTCATCGTCGGATGGGTCGGCGTGAAGCTGGCGGTCCATACGCTCGCGCATCCGTCCCTGCACGTCATTCCGCACTCGTTCGCGGAGTCGACCGGATGGAAGCTGACCTTCTACGCCGTACTGCTGATTATCGCGCTGAGCGGCTGGCTCCTGTCCGGCAGGAAGAACAAAGACAACGAATCCGTTCGGGCGGCGTGACTTGCGTGGGCCGGGCGCTGCCTCGGGCGGCGTCCGGCCCTTTCTTCATTCCGGCAGCGCATGCGCTTGAAGCGCGGCTTTCGCCGCTTCCATGTAGCCGACACAGGTGGTTATCGCGCCTCCGATCACCATCACATCGGGGTTGTACAAATGAACCGGATTAGCCGGCGTATAGCCGAAACACGTACCGGCCCGGTGAACCCGCTCAACCGTCTGCTCGTCTCCGTCCGCAAGCTGGCTGGTTAAAAAAAATCCGCCCAAGGCTTCTGGCCTTAGACGGATTTCGAGACAGTTAAGCCTGTCACGCTCAGTGCTTCAAATAATGATACAACCTGACGAACAACGCAGCGGTCTCCGCGCGTGTCGCTGCAACCTGCGGAGAAAACAACTCGCTCGGCTTGCCGACAAGAATGCCTTCTTGCTGCGCCCGATACACGGCGAACCTCGCCCAGACCGGAATCGCAGAGTCGTCTCCGAATACGGTGAACGGCTTGTCCGATTCCGTCTTCCAGCCGGCGATCCTCGCCAGCACAACCAACAGCTCGGAACGCGTAATCGAAGCCTGCGGCCTGAAGGAACCGTCTGTGTATCCCCGCAACCATCCTTGTGCAGTTGCAACGGCAATCGCTTGTGTCTCCGATGCCGAGAAGTCGGATTGATCCTTATAGCGCAATATAGCCGAGGCGCTATTCTTCTCCTTCTCTTCTATCAGAGATAGGAACTGAACGAGTGCTTGCGCCAATTCTCCCCGAGTAATCGTCCCGGTCGGCGCAAACCGAGTTGTTGACAGTCCATCCAAAATATCGAGCGCAACCGCTTCGCAAATTTCTTCTTTCGCCCAACTGCTGTTAATATCCTCGAACGCACAAGCGGCAGGCTTGATCGGAGGTTCCGGCGATGGGCTTGGCGACGGCTCCGGTGACGGACTTGGCGATGGGCTCGACGTTGGACTTGGCGACGGTTCCGGAGAAGGGCTCGGCGTCGGGCTTGGTGTTGGGCTTGGCGATGGCTCAGGCTGCACGCCTATGAGAACGCCGCTGGTGTCGCCAACGCTGTTAAGCGTCAAGTCGGCCTGAACGCCATAGCCAGCCAAACTAATCAATTTCCCGTTATTGCCGTATAGAGCGCTGTCCAGCGCAATGCCGTCCGTATCGGAATCTATGGATTGAATCGTATACTGGAAAGTTATCGCGTTCGTCCCTTGGCCGCTATGGTAGAGGGCATACACTTGCGAGCTTCCTATTGTGATCGGCATTCGCGGGTAAGCGGTCTGCGCCGTGACCGCCTCTGAGAAATGAACGGTAAAATAGATCGTCGTTCCCGATGCATATGTGCCTGCGCTCGGCACATCGACCGAAGTAATCGTCGGCGTCGGAGCGTTCAAAATAACCAGAAAATAGCTCGTTGGAGCAGCAACTGTCGGGTCGCTCGGATTGCCTCCCAGATCGACAATGGCGCCATTGGCGCTGTCCAGAGATCCGATCTTAATTCCGTCCGTGTCCAGGTCGGAGCTTTGCACCGTATAACGGAAGATGAGCTTTCCCGTTCCGCTTCCGGACACATACTCGGCGTAGACCGCCTGTGTGACGGAACCGTTGCCCATTTCCAGCCTCAGACGGGGATGATCGACCACTTTCACCTTCTCGCTGAAATCCAGCCTGAAATCAAAGCTCTCCCCTGTCGTATAATTGCGATTGGCCGGAATCGATACACTCGTCACTTGCGGAATCGTCGCATCTACTTGCACGTCCGCAAGCGCAAGCTTATACACAGCGGTGGACAGCGGCGTACCCAAGCCATTATCGATCTGTCCGCCGTTCAGATTGATCGCACTGCCGGCAACGATGCCGTTCGCATCCTCGTCTCCGTTTTGCACCGTATACCGGAACGTCGCCTGATTGCCGGTCGCTTGCAGGAAATTCGCCTGTCGGGACGCACTGCCCACCGTAAGCGGAATAAACGGGATGCCCGTCACGACAACAGGCTCGTGATATTCAATTGTAAAATCGATAAACTCTCCCGCACGATAAACGGCTGAGGCAGGAATTTGCTGTTTGACTTGCGGTGCCGGCGTGGCACTCGATGACTGAATCGCAATTCCTTCCAGAGATCGATCCATTGCTGCGGGAAGCGTACGATTAATTGGATTGCGAGCCGGGCTGTCCTGGATCGCGCCCCCATAAAACTTGATTTCGTCGCCCACCGTAATTCCGCTAGCCTCAAGCCCCGGCTCTATGACATAGAGGAAGACAACCTTGTCATGACCGATCGTGTAAAACTCCTCCGCCCGAACCTGAGTGCCACCGATGTCAAGCGGCAAGTACGGTATACCCCCGCCTACATTGACAACGATATTTTCTGAAAAGTCTACAGTAAACAGCAGCTCGTCCCCAGGCCGATACACTCCGTCTACCGGCACGGTAACCGATTCAATCATTGGTGCGGTTGTGTCTATGAGTACTGACGTATGCAGCACGGAAGCTCCGCCTGTCCCGAAACCGGTTCCAAGAACGGCATCTTCGCCCGAACCGTTGCGGATCGTCGCTCCGTTTAATTGAATCGGACCGACTACATCAATGCCGTCCGCATCGTTGTCTCCCGGTTGAACCGTATAAATAAAGCCGACATACTGGCCGGATCCGCCGGAATACAGCGCCTCCCGCTCCGTCCCTCCGACATCCAGCTTCAAGCTTGGCGTACCGCCGACAACTTGCACGTTCTGGTCGAACACAACTGTAAGATTAAAAAACTCCCCTTCCGTATACGGCTTCACAGGAAAAGTATTAAGTCCCGTAATTGTCGGAGAAGCGGCATAAACTTTAAGCGCTCCAAGCGGTAAGGTAATCAGCCCAAACACAAGCAGTACGGCAACAAACCTTTTCCACGCCATCTAGGCACCCCTTCCGATTTGTACAGCCTCTCTCGGATTATATCATTTTTTTCGGGACATGCCTCTATTGTTCGTGCCTTGCGCCTGCTTACGATGCGATCCCGGCGAGCGACCGCAGCCATTTACGCTCAGTTCGCCTCTAGCTTGCGAATCCACTCTCTTGCACCGTATGCGATGACCCGCTTCGCAACGGCGGGAGACGCGATCGTGCAGCAAGCGAGCAATTCCGGCAGCGCGCGCTCCCGCAGCGCGGCTTTCGCCGCTTCCATATACCCTTCGTAAGTCGGCGTTCTTCCGCCGACAACGATCACATCCGGATTGTACAAATGCACCAGATTCGTTAACGCATACCCGAAGTAAGTCCCCGCCTCGCGGACCCATCCGGCAACCCGTTCGTCTCCGGCTAAGAGCCGCTGCCGCAAAGCGGCATCGTCCAGACCCGCGCGATTCAAGATGGCGTAGCCGCTCGCCAGCGAATCCAGCAATTGCGGCTCGCCGTCCGTCGATACGATCATGTAGCCCAGCTCGCCGCCCCATCCTTTCGCCCCGCGCAGCAGCTCGCCCTTGACGACGACGCCCGCCGCAATAAAAGCGTCGACGAGAACGACGATCACCGTATCGCGATCCGAATACCGCGCGGCTTCGGCCATCGCCGCCGCTTTGACGTCATTGATAAAGGCGACGGGTACCCCGGCGACCGAGGCGAACGCTTCGGCCGTCGCGCCGGTCAGCGCCGGAACGACATGGCTCAGCTCCACTTTATCGTTGCCCGCAACAAGCCCCGGCATCCCCATGCCGATTCCGCTCGGCTTATACGGAAGCTTGCCGACGAAAGTCGCGACCGCCTGCGCAAGCTGCTCCAGCGTACACTCCCGGCCGGTCGGAGCCTCGTTCTCCAGCACCCCGTACGGAGTGTCGGCCATCAAATAGATACTGTCCCCGTCGATCTCCACGCCTACATAGCGATTCATCTTTTTTTCTCCCCGTTTCTTTATCGTTCCGCTGACCGGTAATGCGTGCCGAGCTGACCGGCGAACCGCTCAAGGCCGCGCTCAATGCTCGCCTTCATCCGTTCGTCTTCCGTGTCTATGCCGTCTTCCCACCACCAATTATGGAAGGAGAGCGGCGCGTTCTTGCGATGCTTGACCGGATCGAAACGAGCGACGATCCGATCCCCATAGACGACGGGCAGCACGTAATAGCCGTACTGTCTCTCCGCCGCAGGCTTGTACACTTCCCAGCGATAATCGAAGTCGAATAGCTCTCGGATCAGATTCCTGTCCCACATGATGTTGTCCAATGGAGCAAGGACGCTGGTCCGTTCGTTCGGGCTGTCGTCGGACAGCGCCTCCTCCAGCAGGGGCACGTCTTCGCTGCGCACATATAGCGGATGCTGCACCCCTTTCACTTCGACGGGGACGATCTTCCCCTCTTCCGACAGCAAGGCGAACGCTTCGTTTCGCTCCCGGCTCTTCAGCCCGCGGATGCCGATCCAGGCGTCGCTCGGCCTGTTCCACAGCAGCCCGACGCTGCCGATTCGCCTCAGCACGAACCAGGCGTAATAACGCCCGTCCGTCTCGAACGGGTTGGATGCCGAGAGATGCTCTGACGGAATGAGACGCTCGATCAGATCGTAGTACTTGCGGGTATGCGACTTATGATGAATGCCGAGCCGCCCGGCATGGTACATCGCTTCCAGCGCCGCACGGGATAACCTCGTCGGTCCCCATGCCCAGTCGACCTTCTCGTTGTCGTCCAGATCGCCGGAGCACAGAGGTCCCCTGCTCTCGATCTCGTTCCGGAACCGCTCCGCGACGTCTTCGTTCGCCCGGTACCAAGCCCCATGCTGCTCGCGAAGACGCGAGAAGTACGGCCAGTCCTCGACGGGCAGAATCGACATGCATTTGTCCCAGTAATCGACCAGCTTGCGATCCTGATACAGCAGCTCGGATAGCATGGCGGGCTCGAAATCCTCGACTTTGGAGCGCAGCACCAGCTCCGGATTGGGGCCGACGACGTTAAGCGGGTCGAACTGGATGCAGCCGACGCGCCTAATGTAAGCAAGTACGCCCTCTTTGCCGCGAAACCGAAACTGGCCGCTCAACCCGTGATAGAACAGCAAAAACTTTCTCGCCTGCGACTTGGTCATCGATATTGCGGTCATTTTCGCACCTCGGGGGTTATTTGTCGGCGTCTAGCGTTTGCGCAGCTTGTTCCCTGCCAGTTCCCCGAACATCCGGGACAGCTCCTCCGGTTGGCCGGTTACGATATCCGCCTTGGGAATAATGAAAGCTTGCAGATTGCTTATGTAGATGTAAAAGCTCGTTTTCGACTCGTAGATGCGGTAGACGTTGTCCCACCCCGTCTCCAGCGTGGTCTTGAGATTGGGATTCACGGTTTCGCTGAACAATGTGTTGCGATCGAAGCGATAGTATACATTTTTCATGCTGGCGTACATTTTATTCGTTTTCAGATGCCACTTGCCGGCCAGCGCCAACGTCAGCAGCATCAAGAGCGGAGTACCGGCCGCGACTGCCCACAGGGTGTATGCGGGAGCAGACTCTCCGTCCAGAAAAGCCAGCAAACCTAGAATCCCGAACAAAACAGGCGGCAAATAGGATAAATACCAGGTTCTGCGGAAGAGATGAAACCGATTGAACCTATGATACTCTTTCCCCCCGTTCTCCGTTCGCACTTCGAAAAAATCCGACAATTGTTCCACCTCGACGAATAGGATGACGACGACCGCGCTGAGCCGTCGATGATCATTCACTTATTCTACCAAATCCGACAAATCTCCTTTTTTATGTAATTTCGATAAGGTTCACAGAAACTTTGGGTATGCATCCACGCAAAAATGGGACAATTCGCATTAGCTATCTTACACTACCGAATCCGTAAAGGAGCTGCTTCGCGAATGGGGTGCAATTGCTCGTCTTTCGCTTTATCCTGCTGCCCGGAGAAGGAATATGTCCAAGATAAAGTATGCAGTCCGTGGGCCGGGGCCAACACGACGACCTTGACCGTGTACACGAACAATCTGAGTCAAAATATTGTCGGCACCGGTTTTCTGCGCTTCGATTCGGGTCCGGGCACCATTACGCTCAACATTCTCGACAGCGCGGGCGGAACGATCGCCACTTTCCCCACCATTGCCGCAGGAACCAGCATCTCTTTTACTTATCGCCGATTCGCTACGATTCAAGTCGTCACCGCCGCGACGGTCGGTCAGTATGAAGGAGAGTTCTGTATTACGACCCGATATCCCGTGAGCTGATCCATTATCATTCTCGACAAAGGTGTTGATTCGAATTGGCCTGTAACTGTGCGCCATCGGCGCTAGCCTGCTGTCCGGACCAGGAATACGTTCAGGATAAAGTGTGCAGCCCTTGGACGGGAACGGTAACGGATACGGACGAGGATCCCGTCACCATTGTCGTCTATGACAACAACATTGGCCAGAGTCTGTCCGCGACCGGCTACTTGCAGTATGCATCCGGCCCCGCGGACATTTCTCTCCAGCCCGTCGACTCGAGCGGGAACGACATCGGAGCCCCTATCGTCCTCTCGCCGGGAACGACCACTTCATTCACGTTTCGCCGCTTCGCCCAGCTGCAGGTCATTCTTCCCGCATCCGACGAAGGAGCGAACGACGGTATTTACTCAGGCGAGCTCTGCATCACGGTCCGATACCCGCTGCCCTAAGTTTCGTTCTCCCAGCCTGAAGAACGCGGTCACGCAGTATTTCCCTTCGATAACTCCCGCCTTGTTCTCTGTCGGGGCAATATGAATCGATCTGATGTTTCGGTCCGTGAATGTTCCGGTCGTTCCCGGATCGATCCGCAGGACGAACGATCCGTCGCCGGCAATGATCGCTTCAAGGCTGCCGCTGCTGGAAGCATCGTTAAATATAGACACTTGAGTCAGCTCCTCCTGTATGCCTGGGGACATCGTCCACAGTTGCTGCGGGCTTGTTTGGTTTTCCTGAACGAGAAAGTTGCCGCAGCATTCCTTCTCCGTCAGTTGAGCGGCTTTCTCGACAGGAGGACGGGGCGCGGCGGGGTCCCACAATACGGTCGAGTTGTCGGTCGAGCGCCATAGTTGAGGAAAAGGCGGAGGCAGCTTCCGCGCTCTGCGGATTTTCCCGCGGGACGGGCGCTTGCGGGAAGGGCAGCATTTTCGGCAGAGACGGCGCTTTCTCCGTATGCGGCAGCGTTGGCGTCGACTGGTCGTTTTCGAGGCTTTGGTCGGCTTCGAAGCTTTGGTCGGCTTGGCGGCTTTCGCGAGACAGAGAAGGGATCGCAGCAAAATTGCGTATAATCGCGCTTTGCCCGACTTGTATGTTCTCCTCTTCAATTGCGATCGCCCTCCCTTGCTCCGAACGGTATTACGCCTGCTTTCTTGTATTAGATGAAAGAGGCGGGCAATTGGTTAGCCCTTTCGGGGCGATAGGGTCAAAAGAAGGCGATTGCCCACCCTCCTTCGACATGCGGGTCAAGCAATCTGGTGGATGGACCAGAAGATGCCTTCGTTCTCGGTTCCGCCGAGAGATATGTTGATCCCCAGCGTATCGGACGCGTAGACCAGGACAACCGTATCGCCCGCATTCAGTTCGACGTCGCCCGCCAGCGTAATCGAACCGCTGCCCAGAATAACCCTGAGGGTGAGCAGCAGCGCGATATTGACGTTCAGCACCGGGAAAATACCGGTTATCAGCTCGGTAACGACGGGGGACGTCCTGCGCACTCTGAAGGAGGGGAAGACGCCGGCGCCTAGTTGAATGGTCAGCGCGGCGAGAGTTGTATAATTGATCGTTGCTTTAACCGAATATCTTCCCGTTACCGGCACCGTAAAAACGCCGGTAGTCGCGTTAAAAGCCGGGTTTCCGTAGTAGGGGCTCGCAGTCGACCAGTTCGTCAGCGTAGCGTTGGCATTGACGGTAACGTTGTTGATTCTGGCGGAAAAGCCGTTGGTTGCGAAGTTGGGGCCGGTTGGACCTGTTGGGCCTGTCGCGCCTCTCGGGCCGGTCGGTCCAGTCGCACCTGTTGGACCTGTCACGCCTGTTGGGCCTGTTGGACCCGTTGGGCCTGTTGGGCCGGTCGCACCTGTTGGGCCTGTTGGGCCGGTCGCGCCTGTTGGGCCTGTTGGGCCGGTCGCACCTGTTGGGCCTGTTGGACCTGTTGGACCTGTTGGACCTGTTGGGCCGGTCGCGCCTGTTGGACCTGTCGCGCCTGTGGGGCCGGTTGGCCCGGTCGGACCTGTTGGGCCTGTCGGGCCCACGGGCTCCTCCGTTCCATCGCAAAATAAAGGGGCGCAGACATGGCAGTGCGGCCTCTTGGAAGATGATCCGTCAACAAACCCGACTCCGTTCGCACAATCCGAACTGCAGCCGAAGTCGTCACCCGTCTTCCCGCAGCACGACCTCATTCCCCATCCCCCATCTCCGGCAATCTGTACAGGCCTTACACACTATTCAATGAATTTCCCTTCTATTTTGCTTGCGCTCTTGCCTTCGTTTTCTTGAATGGTTTATTCGCCGCCCCGACTAATGGACAGCGGCCATGGCCGGGCATGACGGCTTCCGAGCCGGTACTAGGCACGCACAAATTCCAGCGCATCCCCCGCCGTCATCTTTCAGCCCCTTCTTTTATTTATGGTGAGAATCGTTATCAATATGATGAAGGAAAGAAAACCCGGTTCCGGACAGGAAGAGGGACAACGGAGATCCCGATGTACTGTATGGCAGCTCTCTATGGAAGAACCTTCTAGCGGTCAAAAACGGTCATGTGTTTTTCATCGATCCGAAAGGCTCTTACTACAACGACCGATCTCCCTGGATGCTCAGTTGGAGCTCATCGCGGAAAGCTTCCTCGGCAAGCAGCATTGACAGTCGCTCAAGACAGAGCGAAGCTGACGGCCGCTTCCGCGTGAATAAGCGTCGTATCGAACAAGGGGACGTCTACGTCCCCTTGCTTCAGCAGGAGCGGAATTTCCGTGCAGCCAAGAATGACTCCTTCCGCGCCCCGTTCCCGAAGCCGTTCGACGATTCGCATGAAATCCGACTTGGAATCCGGATTCAGCTCCCCCTTGCACAGCTCGTTGAAGATGACTTCGTGTACGCGAAGCCTGTCCTCCTCGTCCGGCACGATCGCGTCGAGTCCTTGCTCCCGGAGACGGTCCGTGTAAAAGCTATGCTCCATCGTATACAGCGTCCCGAGCAGCCCCACTTTCCGCAATCCGTTCGTTTTCACCCGATCCGCGGTCGCGTCCACGATATTCAGCAGCGGAATGCCCACAGCTTGTTGAACCTCGCCGGCTACGACATGCATCGTATTCGTGCAGATGAGAATGGCGTCGCAGCCACCCGCTTCCAGCTTGCGGGCAGCGTCAGCGAGCAGCGCCGCGGCTTCTCCCCATGCGCCGGCCTTCTGCAAGCGCACGACCTCTTCGAAGTCGCAGGAATACAGCATGCACTTGGCCGAATGCAGCCCTCCCAAACGCCGATTCACCCCTTGGTTGATATAACGATAATAGTCGGCGGTCGATTCCCAGCTCATTCCGCCGATAAGTCCGATCGTCTTCATGCAGCGTCGCGCTCCTCTCTATGCAGACAGCATAACATGATATACTGGTATCAATAAGATCCAGATCATCACGATATCGATAGTACCAGTTGCCGTACGGCAAAAAGGAGAATGGCGCAATGCTGTGGTTTCCGGTGGATCGAACGCTTCCAACCTCTCTGACCGTGCAAGTGTACGAGCAGATGCGCATAAGGATTTTGCGCAAGGAGCTGCACGAAGGGGAGCGGCTCCCTTCCAGCCGCGAGCTTGCTTCACAGATCGGTGTGTCCCGCAACGTCGTTCTGGAAGCGTACGAGCGGCTGTTGGCGGAAGGTTATCTGGAGGTTCGGCCGCAATCCGGGACCTATGTGGCGGCAGGTTCTTTCTTGCGCTCTTCCGAGCCGGAGCATACCGATGCGCCCGTCTCCCCGGCCCGCTCTCCGGTTGTTGGCGAGGACGGCATCGACTTCCGGGCCGCCCATCCGGCGACCGACTATTTCCCTCGCGCGGTCTGGGCAAGAATTGCGCGGGAAGTCTGCTTGGACACGCCCGAGCGGGCGTTCGGATATGCCAGCGCCGAAGGAACGCCCGAGCTGAGAGGCGTGCTGGCCCGCTATCTGCTGCAAGCGCGCGGCGTACGCTGCCATCCCGAGCAGATCGTCGTCACGTCGGGAGCGACGCAGGCGCTGCACTTGATTACCGAGCTATTATCCGAAGGCAAGCAAGCCCGAATCGCCGTCGAAGATCCCGTCACAGACGAGATGCGCACCATCTTCACGTACGCCGGCGCTTCTCTGCAGCCCATTCCGGTGGACGACAAAGGCATCTTGTCCGAGAAGCTGGACGAATTCGCAGCGCCGGACTTTATTTTCGTTATCCCCTCCCATCAGTTTCCGCTTGGCGGCACTTTGCCGATTCAGCGGCGCATCCAATTGATCGAATACGCGCGGCGCACCGGCTGCTGTATCGTCGAGGACGATTACGACAGCGAATTCACCTACGAAGGCGTGCCCGTTCACTCCGTTCAGGGACTCGATCCCGAGCGCGTCATCTATGTCGGAACGTTCAGCAAAATTTTGTCCCCCGCGCTCCGTATCGGCTACACCGTCCTGCCCGCCCGTTACGTCGAGACCTATCGCCGCTTGAAATGGTTCGCCGACCGGCACACCTCCACGCTTGAGCAACTGATTCTTGCCCGCTTCATGGAGCAGGGCTACTTCGACAGGCATATTCGCCGCATGAGGAAAATTTACCGCAAGCGCCGCGAAGCGCTCGTCACCAGCCTGCGCCGGCACCTGCCTGAGGCGCAGATATTGGGCGAATCCGCCGGCATGCACCTGGTCGTGGAGCTGCCGGATCAGCGGTTCACCGAACGGACGATGCGCCGAATACACGAGGCCGGCGTGCAAGTGTACGCGGTGGAGCATTATGCCTTGCTGAAAGGAAAGCACGAGCATCAGATCGTCATGGGCTACGGGGGGCTTACGGCGGATGCCATTCAGGAGGGCGTGGTCCGGCTGGCGAAGGCGCTCCGGGGAGCCGCGCATCAGGGCTGAGGAGGGGACCGGCACTGCTCGGCGTGTAGCTCGGGGCACTTTCTTGGCCTTGGCGCTCTCCCCTCCCCCCAATTCTTGCTGAGACACCATAGTCTTTCTGTTGCAATGTTCAGCCGGCCTTGATACACTGGCAATAGATTTTTTGGGGGTGGCGGAATTGACTCATTCCATGCGTTTACGGTAGTGCCAAAATGAATCGGGCAAGCTCGGCTGTTTTTTCGCGAGGACGGCGGAGGGTTATTTGTGTTTCATTTATGGCATGATCTATAAACGAAGGGATGATTTTTTTAATGTCTGCCAATTGGAAAAAAACGTTTGCTATTCTGTTCTCGGGACAGATCTTCTCTATATTGACGAGCTCCATGGTGCAATTCTCGATCATCTGGCATTTGACGGCCACGACGCAATCGGCGGTCGTGCTGACGATGGCCGGACTGGTCGGTTTTCTGCCGCAAGCGATTCTCGGGCCTTTCATCGGCGTGTGGCTGGACCGCTGGAACCGCAAAATCACGATGATCGCGGCCGACAGCTCAATCGCCTTGTTCAGTCTCATCCTTGGCTTGTACTATTATTTCGGCGATCCCAGTCTGGGATTCGTCTATTTGATTTTGCTGATCCGTTCCGTCGCTTCGGCATTCCATGCTCCCGCCTTGCAGGCGGCCATCCCGCTGCTCGCTCCCGAAGACCAGCTGACCCGGGTGGCGGGTTGGCACCAGATGGTTTTCTCGGTCTCGACGGTCGTCGGCCCCGCGCTCGGCATCGCCGTGTACTCGGCCACCTCTCTGGGCGTCGTATTGTTCCTGGATGTCGTCGGAGCGCTGATCGCCAATCTGATGCTTCTGTTCATCCCCATCCGTCAGCCGAAGCCGGCAGCTCAGGAAGCTCCTCATTTTCTTAACGAGTTCAAGCTGGGATGGCAGACTTTCGTTCAAGCACGTCCGATCGTCATCATTACTGCGGCTACCGCGGTATTCAGCATCGTATTTATGCCTCTGGCCACGCTGTTCCCGTTCATGACGCTGTCCCACTTCGGCCGCGGCGGATACAGCGCCAGCCTGATCGAAGCGGTATTCAGCGTCGGAATGATCCTCGGCGGCTTGTTGCTGGCCGTCCTGGCTTCTAAGTGGAAGGATATTACGTATATTTGCTGGAGCTTGATCGTTATCGGCCTCACCTGCCTAGCGAGCGGGGTTATCGGGCCCGGCGCGTTCTTCGTATTCGCCGTTCTGTCGTTCCTGATGGGAGCGGCTTCTCCGTTCTTCAACGGTCCTTATATGGCGATGATTCAGAAAGCTTACGCGCCGGAAATGCTGGGACGCGTCATCTCGCTGGTAACCAGCGTCATGCTGCTCGCCTCCCCGATCGGATTGCTGCTCGCCGGACCGCTCGTCGACAGATACGGCATTCAGTCGTGGTTTTTCTGGTCGGGCGTCGTCACAGTGCTGACCGGCGTTCTGCTCATGGCCGGCTTCAAGAAACTGCAGATTGCCGATCCCGCTACCCAACCGTAAGTCCGCAAACGCTCTGCCCTAGCAAAAAGCGCCGATCGAATCTTCCGATTCGATCGGCGCTCTTTTATCCCCGCACGGATAGATCTACCCTTTCGGCCAACGGTAAGGCGCCGCATGCCGGAGCATCGCATGATAGAGCGACGCCCATTGGTCCAGTGTTAACAAAGCAACCGCCTGCTCCGGAGCTACCTTTGCGTTCTTGCACGCCGTACTTAACTGAGCCGGAGTAAAAATCCCCTTAAACGCATCCGACGCCACCCGCCTCGGTTCGCTTAAAGCGTATGCCGCAAATGCGATGAATCTCTTCCCCTCTGTAGCGGATATTAACGGACAAGGTCTGCGGGCAATTCGCACGATCGCCGCATCGACACGCGGAGGCGGGGCGAAATGCGTCCGAGGCACCGCCGTTCCCATTTCAAATTCGAAAATCATTCTCCACATCAACAGACGCGGGTCCAACGTAACGGGTTGCGTGAACCTTCGTGCCGCTCCATGCTCCAAAATGAAGGCGCCTCTTTGAAAGGCTCTTCCTTCGCTGCCCAGCAGCTTTGCAAGAATGGCCGTCGTGATGGAAAACGGAAGGTTCGCCACTACGGAAAACGGCCTGGCGGGCAACCGCACTTCCCTGATGTCGCCTTGGATAACCGTGATTTGGGGATACGGCTTCGCTTTGGCGCGCAGGGTGTTGGCGAAATCCGCGTCTACTTCCACCGCCAGCACTTTGCCGGCTATTTCGGCAACCGGGAAGGTGAGAACTCCCCGGCCGGCGCCGATCTCCAGAACGGTGTCGGTCGGCTGAAGGCTCGCCGCCTCAATCAGCCGTTGGATCGTTTTCGGATTGTGCAGCAGATGCTGCCCTGTAAAATTGGGGCCCGATTTGCATTTTCTTATCGTCCGATGCTTCTTGTTATGTCTGCGCATAGATAGGTTCCTCCCTAGGTTGAATGACAAAAAACCGCAGGCGTATGCCTGCGGCGGAACTACGGTACCAGGGAGGAGCTATTGCGCGCATTCGAATAAACCATATCCTCGAAACGACAAGGAGAATAGTTGGACGGATTTCAATTGCATAGACGAATAAACGCCTCTTCTTGAGCACGCAGAAAAGAGACAGACGCGCTGTCCCCACATGATCCACCTATGCAGCAGGTTATCCTAAAATGGGCAGTCCGATTCCGTTTTGCTCCGCACGCAGGCAGAGCCTTTGTTCACTATTTAGTTAGTGGCACAAAGCGACAAAACGCAATCTGACAAAATTAATAACACCCATAGCAGGACAACCCTCCGTTCCTCGAATTGAAGCTATTGTAGCATAGTATTTATTCCGTTTACAATGTTTGGTCTTTGGGTTCGAGTATGTCATGGCGTCCCGTACGAAGGACAGCGGTCCGATCGCGCGGAACGCCACGTAGCCCAACGCGATTTTCTCATTGCAAAGCTTCAGAATCGGGAACAAAGCGATGGCAATCCCGACGACGGCGGCGGAATTCAGGAGGTCGAGCAGCACCCCAAGGATGACTCGATCCCGGTTGTCAGCCGCATGCGCGAGATAATCGGAAGTGCCCGCAGCGGATTCGGTCAGAGCATTTCCCGACATGTACGCGGCCGTAGCCGCCAAAAAAATGCGCCCGCTACGGCCGCCGATTTTCTATACGTCTTCATGATTTCCCTCCCGGCAATGTGCGGACGGAGCCGCATTCGATCACTCCGCATTGTAGCCGAGGACGGCTTGATCTTGTAGCTGCTAAAGTATCGACGTGGAAGAACTCGCTGCTACGCCCCCCCATGTTGTCAGGTTAAGCGCCGGGAGGCCCCGAGGCCAATAAAGTGCCTTGGCAGTACATTCCTGGGGCAGTTCCTGACAACATTGCCCCCCTCCCCCGTCTTTTCCGTGCAAAAAGTCGCAACTTTCATCCATTGCCGCTTCCGAAGAGCTCGGTGTAATCTAAATTGGCGAAAAAAGATAATGATAATCATTATCACATGTTGTAAAGTACAGATAGAACAGGAGAATGGAACCCCTTGAACCAGACTGCCGTCGCTCATATCGAAGAACGCTATATTTCTCGCGTTGATTATTTTGCTTGCCGCTTGCAGCCCATCGGCCGCGCAATCGCCCGCCGAAGCCTGGAATTTGGACGACGCGTTAACGAGTCGATTGACGCTGGAGCATTTTCCCGACCTATGGTGCTAGAGATTATCCGATAGAGGAGTGTATATCGCTATGACGCACAGTCCTTCAGCCCCTTCTCCGATATCGCATGCGCCGCATCCCTTCGCCATCCCTTTGCGAATCGCCGGGCTGACCGAGTATGCGGAGTCTGGATGCGCAGTGCCCGTGCCGGGCCGCTCGCAGCTCCTGATCGTATGGGGAGGCAAGGGAAACGTGCATCTCTACGAGCAGCCGCACCCGGCGGCTCGCGGCTTTGCGTTGCTTGGCCGTTCCTCCTCGCAGGCCATTGGTCTCAATCCCGCCGACTCCCTCCAGGGAGTTCACATCGAATTCGCTCACTATCCGTTAGGCAGCGCAGCCGATCAAGAGTTCGACCCGGAATTCGAAAAGCTGTCGCCCTGCTCGACCGTGTGCATGAGATTGGCTGCCGAGCTGTACGCCGCATGGAAGGAGCAGCCCCGCGAGGCCGAGCCTTACCGGGCGCAGCTGCTGTTCAGCCGATTGATGTCCGAGCTTCATCAGGAGCTGGCGACGGCTCGGGACGCGTCCGACGATTGGCTGTCCCAGGCCGTGCAGTTCATCGAAGCCAACTACAACGAGGATCTGACGAGGGAGCAATTGGCGGAGCGCGCGAACGTCAGCCCCGAGCATTTCTCCCGCGCGTTCCGCAAGCATACCGGCCGAACCTTCATCGATTATTTGACGATGCTGCGGATACGCAATGCCCAAAGCCGCATTCTCGTGGAAAATACCGCAATGAACGCGCTGGCGCCTCAAGTCGGATTCAAAGAAGGTCTGTACTTGAGCCGCAAATTCAAGGATGTCGTCGGCATGTCCCCGACCGCCTTCAGGCGCAAGCGCAAGCGGATCGCTGCGCTGAATCTGAATCATACCGGTATTCTGCTGGCGCTCGGTCAAACTCCGGAGCTTGGCGTCTATACCTCCTGGCTGGAGCAAAACAAAGCGCATGCGAAATCCGGCGTCTCGCTGAACCCTTACGGGCATACCTCCTCCACCTTGTACGAGGCGGTGGCCGAAGCGAATCCGGATATGATTATCCATTACAGCACCGCTGCGGAAAACAGGAGCCTGCTTCCTCTCGCCCCTGTCATCGAGCTGCCGTTTCGCACGATGAGCTGGCGGGAACAGTTGCTGACAATCGCCGGTATGCTGGACAAATTGCAGGAAGCTCAGCAATGGCTGGCCCGTTATGACGAACAGGTCGACCAGATCAATCGGGCTTTGGACGAGAGGCTGGGTCGAAGAGGCACCGCTATCGTATGGGAGATCGCAGGGGACAAAGCGTACGCGTGCAGCGGGAGCTACGGAAGAGGGGCGCACATCTTGTACGGCGACCTTGGCTTCCGCCCTCCCGAACGGGACTGGTTGTCCCATGGCTATGTAGAGACGAAGGTCGAGGAGCTATACTCGCACAAGGCCGACCATATTTTCATCACGGGAACGCCCTCCTGTCCGGAATCTCGCCCGTATCTTCAGCGCTTGTTGCGATCCTCGCAGTGGTCGGGTCTGGAGGCCGTTCGCGGCAAGCGACTCCATTGGCTGCATGATTCCATTCTCTTCTGCGGCTACGATCCGCTCTCTACGCAAGCCCAGCTGAACCTATTGGCGCGCCGGCTGCTGCCTGATCACAAATTTGCATGAACGAATGTCATTTCCGCTCATAGTCGAACGGACGGATACCTTGTATAGTTTCATTGAGAATCATTATCGATTGAATACTGGAGGGTATCCGCATTGCTGTACCGTTATGTAACCTCGTCTAAAGTCGCTTTTGTTGCAGCCGCACTGTGTCTCGCGCTTCTCGCCGCCTGCAGCTCGAACAACGCAGCCCCCGCAGCGTCCTCGCCGACAGCTTCCGAGTCCGCCAAGCTGCCTGCTTCGGAAAGCCCGTCCGCAGAGCCGGAATATAAGACGATCGACACCGTGAACGGAGCCATTCAAATTCCGCTTCATCCCAAGCGTATCGTCGCCGAGGAATACTTGGGCAGCCTGATCGCCTTGAACGTGATTCCTGTCGGAGCTCCGGGCCTGACGCTGCAAAATTACTACTTCAAGGAGGCGCTCTCCGGCGTAGCCGATTCGGGAACGTATGGCTCTCCTTCCCCCGAAGTGATCGCCAGCCTGAACCCGGATCTCATCATTATCGGCAACAAGGATCAGTACGAGGCATTAAGCAAAATCGCTCCGACTCTGACGGTTCCCTACGGCGAATTAAAGAATGCCCACGAGGAGCTGGTCTTCTTCGGCAAGGCGCTGGGCAAGGAAAAGGAAGCGGAAGCATGGCTGGAGGAATACGACCGCCGAATCGCGGAAGCCAAAGCCAAGGTAGACGCGGTTATTCCGGCCGATGCCTCCTTCTCAATCATCGAGAGCACCGCCAAGTCGATCTACGTCTATGGAGACAACTTCGGCAGAGGCGGACAGCCCGTCTATCAAGCCTTGGGACGCAAGCCTCCCGCTGCTGTCGCCGAGCAGGTCATGGAGAAGCAGTGGGCGGAGATCTCTCCTGAGATGATTGACGAGTATGCGGGGGACTACATCGTGCTGACGGCCAACGGCCGCACCGTCGAAGATTTCAAGAATGATCCGGTCTGGAGCAGCATTCCGGCGGTGAAGAACGATCGCCTGTATGTCTGGCCGGAAGAGCGTTCGTGGTACTACGATCCGATAGCGGTGCTCACCCAGACAGAAGAGCTTGTGTCCTGGCTGACGAAAGAAAAATAGAAGATGCCGCTTCGACTTTTAATCCGCCGCTTGTAATTCTTATAATTCCGAGTATAATAGTATGTATAAGAGATGCAAACGAAAGAAGGCGCTTCTTATGCGTACTAGCCAGCAACGCGAGATTTGGTTAAACGACCATCTGGACCTGTACAATTATGCTTGCGAGATCGGAGACTCCGATTGGCAAGAGGAACTGATGGCCACGATTCGCAACGGTCCTCCCTCCGAGAGCGACGAGACCGATCGCGAAGAACGCCAACGGAAATTATGGCAGGAGTATCACGTTCTTAACCACAAATTGCTGGAATTATTCTCGCTGCTTAAGACGAGCAAATCGGACTTCGAAGCGCAGGGCATTCTTCGGTTAATGTGGGCTTTAAAGAGCAGGAGGCTGGAAGTCGGCCGCCGTCTGGTATTATAGAGGATGGGCTTGGAATGGCATGCAGGAGACTGCTCTGCCATGGATAAGTAGGGGATAACCGGGAGCATACACGCGAGTGTTCTGCCGTAAAGCTATCGCCGATCGAATCTGGGAAATTCGGTCTGCGAGCGGGAGCCAGGCTTGTCTTACATCGCCGCTTGCTTGGCTTCCGTCATCATCTTCATCATCTTGGTCATCATCTCGTCGCATTGCTGCATGCATTTCATCATCATGTCCATATCCATGCAAGCCATCATGTCCTCGGATTTCATGCCTTCCATCATCGTCATCATGCCGTCCATACGCGTCATCACGTCCTGCATGCACATCGTCATCATCATGTTCATCGCCATTTTCTCCATTTCCGCTCACCGCCTCTTCTCCATAATTTACCTACTTTTCGAAGATACTATAATCTAGCAACGGGGTCAAGATTTTTCTTGATTTTTCCATCGGCTTATGTTATCATACTAAACTTACTAGATTGGTAGGTTTACTCGCGATGTTATCCTCCTCTGGCTGCCCCTCTCCGTTCTATGCCCTCTCCCCATCCGGAAAAAACCACTATCGGCTTCAAAAGGATTAAATCCCGATTGACTAAGTTGGATTGTGCTGGTAACATCATTTTTAACGGTGAATGAATATTCACGTTGTGAACGATCGACCGGATAACCGGAGACTTCCTCTTCAATTTTCGCCGGCCAATGCGGCGAAGGGGTTTCTCGCGTCTAATATTCATATTTTACCCATGTGTTTACTGAGAATGGAGGGGTGTCCGAGTTATGTTCACGCGTCACTGGCGACTATCCGTCGCCGCGATCGCGGCCGCCCTCGCCTTGTGGTGGGGAGTAACGAAGCTCGAATGGGCCAATCCGCTGTTCGTGCCCTCGCCGGCTTCCGTATGGAACGCTTTTGTGGAAATCTGCCGGGAAGGGTATAAGGGCAGCTCCCTGCTGGTCCATGCCGGAGCCAGCTTGAAGCGGCTCGGAACGGCATTCCTGATTATTCTGGCCACGGCCATTCCGCTCGGATTACTCAGCGGTTTCTTCATCCGGGTACGCGCGCTGGTCGAACCGTTCATCGAGTTTTATCGGCCGCTTCCTCCGCTAGCGTACTATACGCTGCTGGTGCTGTGGCTGGGGATCGGCGACTCGTCGAAGATCGCCCTTCTGACGCTGGCCGGATTCGCGCCCCTGTACATCGCCGTCGCCTCCGGCGTCGTCAGAATCCCCCAAGACCGTATCAACGGAGCTCGATCGCTGGGCGCTTCGCGAGCCCGACTGTTCACGCGCGTCATCTTCCCTTCCTGCCTGCCCGATATTTTCACAGGTGTCCGCACCGCGCTGGGAATGACGTACACGACGCTCGTCGCCGCCGAGATGGTGGCCGCGGAATCCGGGCTCGGCTGGATGGTGTTGGACGCCAGCAAGTTTCTGCGCAGCGACGTTATTTTCGTAGGAATCATTCTGATGGGCGTCATCGCCGTTCTGATCGACTTATCGATTCGCTGGCTGGAACGCTCCCAAGTCCCGTGGATCGGCAAAGATTCTTAATGCACACTCGAAACGAAGGAGAGAAGAACTCATGTCCAAATGGAAAAAATGGCCCGCTCTCGCCGCAGTCGTCCTTGCGATCGCGCTAGTTCTCGGAGGCTGCAGCAGTTCAAGCGGAGGCAAGCTGCCTAAAGAAGTGACGATCGGCTACCAGATCATCCCCAACGCGGAGCTGCTCGTCAAGACGAAAGGGCTCGCGGAGAAGCAATTTCCGAATACGCGGATCAACTGGAAGGCGTTCGATTCCGGACGCGACGTGAACACCGCCATCGCTTCCGGCAGCATCGATCTCGGGCTGGCAGGCTCCGTTCCCGTCTCTATCGGAGTCGCCAACAAGCTGCCGTACAAAGTCTACTTCCTGCACGATATTATCGGCGATGCCGAATCGCTCGCCGTTCGCAACGAGTCCAACATCGCCAGCGTGAAGGACCTGCAAGGCAAGAAGGTAGCTACGCCGTTCGGCTCCACCGCGCACTTCAGCCTGTTGTCCGCGCTTAAGCTGGAAGGCGTCGATCCGAAGACGGTCACGATCCTCGACCTGCAGCCGCAGGACATTCTCGCCGCCTGGCAGCGCAAGGACATCGATGCCGCATTCGTCTGGAATCCCGTACTGGCGAAGCTCACGGCCGAAGACGGCAGCATCGTCGTCTCCGCCCAGCAGTTGGCCGACCAGGGAGCCATTACCGCGGATGTCGGCATCGTCCGCGCCAAGTTCGCGGAGGACTACCCGGAATTCGTCAAGCAGTACGTGTCGGTGCTGGACAGCGCTGTGCAGGCTTACCGGGACAATCCGGACGATGTCGCCGCGACGCTGGCCCCGATTCTCAGCACCGACAAAGACGACGCGCTCGCTCAGACCAAGCAGCTCGTCTGGCTGACCTCGGCGGAGCAGGCCGATGCGAAGTACCTTGGCACCGAGAAAGATAAGAGCGGCTTTGCCGACGTATTGAGGCAGACGGGGGAGTTTCTCGTCGAGCAGAAGCAGATCCCCGCCGCTCCGGAGCTGTCCGTCTATCAGGAAGCGATACTCCGCTAAGAGGAGGCGAACCCCATGACGTTATCCGGCATCGCGATTACGATGACCGATCGGGGAGAGGCTCTCGCCTCTCCCTCTTCTCCGGCATCTCCGCCCGTCGTATCCGTTCAAGGCGTCGATTTGACGTACGGTCGCGGCAAGAGCGCCAAGCAAGTGCTGTCCGATATCTCCCTCGACATCGGAGAAGGAGAGTTCGTGGTTGCGCTTGGCGCGTCGGGCAGCGGTAAAACATCGCTTCTCCGGCTGCTGGCCGGATACGAGCGCGCGAGTGCGGGCCGCATCGATATTCTGGCCGCGGCCGCCGGAGCGCCGCGGCCCGAGGTCGGCGTCGTCTTCCAGCACGCCAATCTGTTTCCCTGGCTCACGATCCGACGCAACGCGGAATTCGGACTTCTGATGCAGCGCGTCGGCAAGCGGGAGAGAGAGCGAATCGCCGCCGAGACGATCGCGCAGGTCGGTCTGGGCGACTACGGCCACTACCTCCCTTACCAGCTGTCCGGAGGCATGAAGCAGCGGGCCGCCATTGCCCGAACCCTCGCGGCCGATCCGCGAATCGTGCTGATGGATGAGCCTTTCGGAGCGCTCGACGCGATCACCCGCGAGCATCTGCAATCTCTCGTCAAGTCGCTGTGGCAGCAGAAGCGGCGTACCTTCTTCTTCATCACGCACGACGTCGACGAAGCTCTCTATCTCGGTACCCGCATCATCGTCCTGAACGGCTCGCCCGCCCGAATCGGCACGGACAGGCCGAACCCGCTGTCCGGCGAGGCGGACAGCGTAACCAGCCTCAGACAAATCCCGGGTTACGCGGCCGAACGAGAATTTCTGCTGGCGTCCTTGGAGAGCCCATGACGTGAACGTACAAAGCCCCTTCTTGCCCCGCGCAGCGTCGCGGAGCCCGGAAGGGGCTTTGTTGCGGATCAATGGCTGCCGGCGTTTCGTTCTCCCGGCTTGTAGTGATAGGCGACAATCTCTCCCCGCGCAGCGACGGCGGAATTACCGTCCCCCGCGGCAGGACGCAGCAGCGGGAATAACAGCTCGGAGACACGGTAGGCTTCCTCCAGGTGGGGATACCCGGACAGAATGAACGTCTCGATACCCAGGGCGGCGTATTCCCGTATTCGTTCCGCCACGTTGTCCGGTGAACCGACGAGCGCCGTTCCCGCTCCGCCGCGGACCAGACCGATGCCCGCCCACAGATTCGGCCCGACCATCAGACGCGACCGGTCCCCGCCGTGCAGCTCCGCCATGCGCTGCTGCCCGTGCGAATCCATCCGCGCGTAGATCTCCTGCGCCTGCTTGATCGTCTCGTCATCGACGTGCCGGATCAGTTCGTCCGCCGCTTGCCACGCTTCGTCTTCCGTCTCTCTCACGATCACGTGCAGGCGCATGCCGAACTTGATCTCGCGCCCCGCTGCAGCAGCCCGTTCACGGACGCGTTCGATTTTCTCCTTCGCCTGCTCGAGCGGCTCTCCCCACGTTAAATACAGATCGGCATGATTAATCGCCGTCTCGATCGCGGCGGGAGACGAACCTCCGAAGTAGACCGGCGGATGAGGCCGTTGATAAGGCGGATAGAAGTTGTAGGACTTCTTCAGCCGAATGTGCTCGCCTTCAAGATCGACTTGTTCCTGCTGCAGCAGCTTCCTCCAAGCGGTCATGAATTCGTCCGTCAGAGCGTACCTCTCATCATGGCCCAGGAACACCCCGTCGGCCTCCAGTTCCTCCGGGTCGCCGCCCGCGACGACATTGATCAGAAGCCGCCCGCGCGAATGCCGGTCGAAGCTCGATGCCATTCTCGCGGCCAGTGCCGGAGACATGAGGCCCGGACGAACGGCAATGAGAAACTTCAGCCTCTCCGTAGCCGGAACCAGCATCGACGCCAGCACCCACGAGTCTTCGCACGATCTCCCCGTAGGCAAGAGCACGCCTTCGTAACCCAGATCGTCCGCCGCCATCGCCACTTGCCTGTAATAGGAGATCGTCGCATTTCTCGCCCCCGTATCCGTGCCGACGTAACGCCCGTCTCCATAGGTCGGAATAAACCAGAAAAAGTTCATGCAGCTCACCTGCCCTCCACAGAGCGAATATTTATTCACTATGTGGTTTAGCTTAAAATAATTTTTCCTATAAGTCAACTATGAATTAACAAGGCGCAGGAGAATGCAACGTACACGTAAACGCGAAAAAAGGCTGTCCCCTAAGTAGGGACGTACAAAATTATCGATGAGAAAGAAGGGCATCTATCTCCTGGAGACTGCCTCAGATGCCCATTACCATTCACCTATCGATAATTGTTCAGTACGTCTCTTTTACTTTTGGGACAGCCCGCAACGTCCGGGCCGGTCTCTATTCCGTTTTGCGAAGCAGCAAGCGCATCGAATTTTCCGCGATTCCCGCCGTCAGTTCGGGGGTATCCGGAATATCGTGCAGGGTCAGCCCCTCCATCAAGGAGACATAGATCAGCGCCAGCTCCATCGCGTCTCCGGATACGAACTCACCGGCAAGCTGCCCCTCCTCGATGATCGCGGCGATCGGTCTCAGGTTGTCGATAAACTTGGCGCTGACCGCCTTCTTCAGCCGTTCCGGCACCGCTTCGGACGTGCGGGCGTACTGCAGCAGAATGGTGATCGCCCATTCCCGCATGGCAATCCAGCGCTCGGTATACCACATCAGCTTGTCCGACGGCTTGCCCGGCTGTCGCAACGCTTCCTCGGCGAATTCCCGATACTCCTTCTGCCCTCTATGCACAAGCGCTTCGAAAATCTCTTCTTTGGACACGAAGTATTTGTAGACGTTGCCGACGCTGACGCCCGCCGTCTGCGCGATGTCCGACACCTTCGTCCCGGCAAGGCCCCGGCGGGCGATGACCGTCAGCGCCGAATCGAGAATTTGCCGGCTTCGTTCCTCTCTCAATTGCTGATCTCTGACCCGATTTCTAGGCGACACGTCCGATCCGAACCTCCTCGACTTGCTCCCTCTCCGACTGCGGACGGCTTCGCGCGTTTATTTATTTCGCGAGTCCTGCCTGGAGATTTCTCCATACCGTCTTGTTGCTGTACTGCTTCGTCGAGCTGATATCGGGACCGAACCAACCGGGCGCCCGGAAGCTCTCGGCCTCTTCCTCCGATTCGAATTCGACCTCCAGCACTCTAAGCTCGACTTGGTCGTACGTATCGATCTCGACGGTCGTGCCGCTCCAATCCGCCGTCGTTCTTATCTTCGTCAACGGAATCGCTCCCGAAGCCTGAATGAGCTGCTCGTACAGGCTTTCCGAGATCGAATATTCGATCTCTTCACGCACGAGGCCGTTGCCCCTCTTGAACGTATGCGTAAACTCGTGCTCTCCCGAAGCCAAGTCTTTGATCTTCCGGACTCTCAGCTCCTGGGTGTCGTCCATCGCAAGGTAGGTTTGCTCGATTCGCTGCTCCTTGATCAGAACAAGCTCGCCTTCTCTTACGAGGGTGTCGGGGAACTCCGTCATCAGAAACTTTCTTTCGATTTCCTTGGCCATCTGCAAGTGCCTCCATTACTGCAAAGATGCGTAATCCGTTCCGAATGCTCGCGCCGCTTCTTCCTTCCATTATAGCACATCCCTTAACGCGTTCCCCTGAGGGAGCCTTCGAATCGGGAATCGGGCAATTAGATAAAAAGCTTGATAATAATTATCATTATTGTTAAAATAAAAAGGCAAGAGAGCTCGGCAAAGCCCTCTCGCCTTAAAGCAGGATGAACAACGATTATTTCACTTCGAAGGTGACGCAATCCGTTTCAGCAGAGCGATCCGCTTCCTTAACGCTGTTGCTTACGATCTTGATCGAAGCGGCGTTGCAGCGATTCTGTTCTGCCCAGAACCGGCAGGAATTCACTTCGCAAAGCACGTCTTTAGCCATGGAGATTCACCTCCTTGTTCAAGTTAAACGACCGTGCGCATCGAAGCCGATTTCGAGCAAGGTGACGCTTGTCCGAAATGAATTCGCCCCTAATCTCTAACCGTAGAGAGTAGGGTTATTTTGCGTTTCAGCCGTTATATACCCCTATATTAACAAAACGACGCTTAAGAGGCAACTGGAGTCTGCTCCGGAAGACGCGACGCTTCCCACGCGGAGCGCCCCGTAATCCATTCGCATCCGACGTCGACCGACATCACGAATCCCGGATGCGGCCGACATTGCGGTTCATCAGATGCCGGACGATTCGCCGGTAGATCGCCCTTCGGACCGGACTCAGCTTCTGCCGATGAACCGAGAAGAAGGCGTCCGGACTGTCGAAGATACCGAAATCCCGCACGATTCCTTCCTTCTGCACGTACGTATCGTTGCCGTCCCAATAGATTTGCGAATTCCGGAAGTTGAGAAATCGGATCACCTCTCCGATTCTGGGATCGGCAGCGCCGGGCAGAGCATATTCGACTCGGAATCGCTCCATGAGTCCCGCAAAGAAAGTCTCATAGCTTTCACTGTCCGCGACCGACCGATATTCGCTCTGTACGAAGGACGCGACGGACCGCTGCGCATCCCCGGAAAGCTCGGCATACCCGCTCCCGGCGATCATTCGCTTAAAGCTCGCGGCCAAAGCGGAAGTTCCGTCCATGAGCAGCAGCAGGAGCGGTCGCCCCGCGCCGTCCAGACGATGCCGCACGTTGGAATCGACAACGATTCCAGCCGTCTCCAGGCTCTGCCCCCCGATCTGAATCTCGAACGCCCCCTCCAGCGCTACCGTCACCTGAACGAAAGAATGCCGATGCTCGTCGGCCTCGATCGCATCGCTCAGCACCAGCAGATGATGATCGGCTCCGTACAGATTCATCAAGTTCGAGTACCTCCGGGCTCCGCCCCCTCTTGGACATACACGAAGCGAACGTCGTCGTACTCCTCCGCGGCTTCCCGGAATACGTCCAGAATGGCGGAATAGCGCTCCCCTTCGTCGGAGTCGGAGTCGGCCACCCACCGGATCTCGACAGGACGCAACAGGTACCCGGTTACGCAATCCCATAGCGCATCAAGGTTGCGACCGTAGGTCTCGGGCAGCTCCAGCTCCCGCTTCAACCATTCGTGTACGTCTTCATGACGATCCGCTTCCGACTGTCTCAGTTCGATCGTTGTGCTCATCAAGGGTCCGGACCTCCTTCCGTAATATCGGTGAACGACCGGTAATGGTCGGTCGTCATATAGATCAATCCATCATTCGAGAATACGATCCGATCCGCGCCCCTCTGTCCGCCTTCATAGTTGATATCCGCCTCGTACCAGATCCGGTTTTTCTCCTTGGGCAGCAGCCCCTCCCGATTGCCGAAGCGATCGCCTCCGATGCTCTTGCCCGGCGCCACCTTGCCCAGGTTGCCCTCGGAGGGGACCCATCCCAGCCGTTCCGCTTCCTTCTTCGTTATGAAATTGTCCGGAAGCGCTCCGTAACTTCGGATGTAATCGGCGACTTCCTTAAAACCGGTGAGCGGAGCTTGCCGGGAAACGTCTTGCGTCCCGGGAGCCTCCGCCGAATGAGACGCGATTCCTTGCGGCGAATCGACGCCGATCTGCCCGCAGCCTGCCAGCAGCATCGTAATCGCCGCCACGATCGCGGCTAACGCCGGAACCGCGAAGCGCCTCCATGCTTTCCTGATTCGTTCGCTCATCTTATCTCCTTGTCTATGCCTCTCGAGCTATTTTCAGGAATCCGACCGGATCCCTGTTCTTATCATAGACATAACTTTCTTCGGGGGAAAGAGAGAACAATCGCAGAACAACGGCCAGGCCCCGATCGAATCGCCTTCGATCAGGACCTGGCCGTTAGGGGGTGTTCGTCGTCATTCCTCCGACTTTCCGTGCAGACGATTGAGAAATTGTACGGCTCGCGGAGTCTTCGGATGATGAAGCACCTCTTGAGGAGATCCTTGCTCGATGATCTGCCCGTCGTCCATGAGAAGAACGTGATCGGCCACATCCGCGGCAAATTTCATTTCGTGCGTCACGATGGCCATCGTCATCCCTTCAGCGGCCAGCTGCTTCATCACCTTCAGCACCTCCCCGACCAATTCGGGGTCCAGCGCCGAGGTCGGCTCATCGAACAACAGCACCTGCGGGTCGACCGCCATGGCACGCGCGATGGCCACCCGCTGCTGTTGTCCTCCGGACAGCTTATGCGGGTAGGAATCGGCTTTGTCCGCCAGCCCCACCTTCTCCAGTTGCGCCTTCGCCCGCGCTCTGGCCTCGCTTTTGCTCCTCTTCTGCACGGTCACTTGCGCTTCGATTACATTTTCGAGAGCGGTCATGTGCGGAAACAAATTCAGAGACTGGAATACCATCCCCGTAGCTTTGCGCAGCGCGATAACGTCCTTCCCGGATATTCGGGCGCCCTCGCGAAACTCGAAGGCGTGATCTCCAAGTTTAATCGAACCCCGGTCGGGCATTTCCAGCAGGTTAAAGCAGCGCAGCAGAGTCGACTTGCCGGAGCCGGAAGGACCGATGATCACGAGCACCTTGCCCTTCGGGAGACTGACGTCGATCCCCTTCAACACCTCGTGAGAACCGAAAGACTTATGCAATCCGCGAATTTCGATCATCGCGCCGCCTCCTCTACACAGCGGAGAAACGTTCCAACCGCTTCTCCAGACGATGCTGCAGCACCGACAGAACAGTGCTGAACGCCAAATAAATGACCGCCGCTTCGCTGTACAAGATTAACGGCTCGTAGTACAAAGCGACATACTCCTGCGACTTGCGGAACATCTCCGAGAAAGTAATGACGGACACGAGCGACGTGTCCTTCACCAGAGCGATAAAGGAGTTCCCAAACGGAGGCACGGACACGCGCGCCGCTTGCGGAAGAATAATCCGCCTTAAGGCTTGCGTGCGCGACATGCCAAGCGAATATGCCGCCTCCCACTGTCCCCTCTGAATCGACAGTACCGCCGCTCGCGCGATTTCCGAGCCATAGGCGCCCACGCTGAGCGACAGCCCGATAACGGCGGATACATATGGACTTAGAATAATGCCCGCGCTGGGCAAGCCATAAAAAATAATAAACAGCTGGACCAGAAGGGGCGTTCCCCGGATGACCCACACGTAGAAGCTTGCGATAAACTTGGGGACCATCCAGTCGGACAGCCGGACTAGCGCCGTGATTACGGCGATAATCAAGCCCAGCGCGAAAGTAATCAGAGTGAGCGGGAGAGTGTAAATAACCCCTGCTTCCAACAGGGGCCAGAAGGTATCCTTGATAATCTGAATCTGACGATCGTCCATCGTTCCCTGCACCCTTTGTAACGCCATTTTTATTTGGACACGTCCGCCCCGAAGTATTTCTCGGAGATCGTCATGTAGGTTCCGTCGCTCTTGATCGCTGCCAGCGCTTCATTTACCGCTTGGACCAAGTCGTCATTGCCTTTCCGGAACAACGCGGCGCTGGAGGAAGCTTCGTCCGTCTCGTCTACCGCTTTGATTTTCACGTCCGGCCTTTGCTTCTTCAGATCGAGGAAAGACAAGTTGTCGTTGATGGTCGCGTCCGCCCGCTTCGACAGCAGCAGATCGACCGCCTGGTTGAAGCCTTCCGTGCCTACGATCTCGGCTCCGTTCGCCTGGGCGATGTCCTTCAGATTGCTCGTCAGCGATTGGGCGGACTTCTTCCCCTTCAAATCCGCCAGCTTCTTGATCTCCTTGTTGTCCTCATGAACGAGGAGCACCGCTTTGGAGACGATGTACGGATCGGAGAAATCGTATTTCTCCTTGCGGTCGTCCCGGATGGCGACTTCGTTAAACACCGTGTCGAATCTCTTGGAATCCAATCCGGCAAAAATACCGTCCCACGGCGTCTCGATAAAATCGGCCTCGACTCCGAGGCGTTCGCAGATCGCTCGCGCGATCTCCACGTCGAATCCGACCAACCGTCCGTCTTTGTCGTGATAGGTGAAAGGCGCATAGGTGCCTTCCGTGCCGATCTTCAGCTTTCCGCTCGCCTTGATCGCTCCGAGAACGCCTTGCGTGGAAGGACTTGAAGGAGCGGACGAATCGGCGGGAGCCGGGGACGCGGAATCCGGCTTGTTGCCGCATGCCCCCAGCAATAGAGCGATCAACGCGAGCAAGCAGACTAACGGATACGTTCTTCTCACCGCAAAAAATCTCCTTTCCGTGAAAAAACCGGCATTTTGAATTGATTAAAGTATGCGCTAAACGAGGCAATCTTATTGCACGGTTGCGTGTTGAAGGCGGGTTTTTGCCGAGCTCCGTGTCCGTTGCATATTGGGGCGCAGATCGCACATATGTTTTACGAGAAACGGAGGGAGACGATGACTCCAAACTTGGGCCTGAACCTTGCCAAATTCGCGGATAGGCTTCCCGTACCGCCTGTGTTAGAGCCGCTTTACAAGGATCGCTTCCATACTTATTACGAGGTACGCATGACGCAATTCCCGATGTCGCTGCATCGGGATCTGGGGCCTGCAACCGTATGGGGATACGAAGGAAATTATCCCGGACCTACTATTGAAGCAGAATCCGGAGAGCGGGTATTCGTCAAATGGATGAACCGGCTGCCGGACAAACATCTGTTTCCCGTGGATCATACCGTGCACGGAGCGTACAAGGATGTGCCCGATGTGCGGACCGTTACCCATGTTCACGGCGCCGTCGTCGAATCGCAAAGCGACGGTTACCCAGAGGCATGGTTTACGAGGGATTTCGCCCAAACCGGGCCTTATTTTTCCCAAGAAATCTACCGCTATGATAACCCCATGCAGGCGTGCGCCCTATGGTATCACGACCATACGCTAGGCATTACAAGGCTTAATGTGTACGCCGGCCTGGCCGGAATGTATATCATCAGAGACCGGCGCGAGCGCTCCCTCAACTTGCCCGCCGGCCCCTATGAAATTCCGCTTGTCATTCAGGACAAATCGCTCAACGCCGACGGATCGCTGTATTATCCGAGACAGCCCGATCCGCCCGTCCCAGGACTCGAGACGTCGATTGTTCCGGAGTTTTTCGGCGACATCAACCTTGTGAACGGTAAGGCATGGCCTTATCTGCAGGTAGAACCGCGCAAGTATCGCTTCAGATTGTTAAACGCGGCTAATGCCCGCTTCTATCATCTATCGTTAAGCTCGGGACAGTCGATGTACCAGATTGGCACGGATGGCGGACTGATGGAACGTCCCCTGGCTACCCGGCAACTGTTGCTCGCACCGGGCGAAAGAGCCGATGTGATCATCGACTTCGCGAACATGGAAGGACGACGGATCCTTGTAACGAATGAAGCACCGGCCCCCTTTCCTGCGGGCCCTCCTCCCGAGCCTCGCACGACAGGGACCGTTATGGAATTTAGAGTCGAACTGCCGCTTGCAGGCATGGATACGAGCGCTATTCCAGCTTTCATGGGTTGCATCCCCTGGCTTGATCCCGCTTGCGCAACTCATTGCAGAAACCTGACCTTGGATTCGACCAAGGACCGCTTCAACAGACACCTGATGCTGCTGGACAAGAAGACGTGGGACGACCCGATATCGGAAAAGCCGGTGTGGGGCTCGTCCGAGGTATGGTCCATTATGAATTTGACGGAACAGACGCATCCCATCCATATCCATCTGGGCTTCTTTCAGATCGTGGACCGCATTCCTTTTGACGCCGAGCAATACAAGAAGGACGGCCAAATTCGGCTAACCGGGCCGAGATTGCCTCCCGAACCGCAAGAAAGAGGCTGGAAGGACACCGCCCGCTCCAACCCCGGGGAAATCACGCGCATCATTCGAAGATTCGTCACCTACACCGGCCTGTATGTCTGGCATTGCCACATGCTGGAACACGAGGATTACGAGATGATGCGTCCTCTTCTCGTTGTGCCGCGCGACCGATTCTAGCAGTTGTGGAACCTCGGATACGATTATCCGTACTATATTTATACAACGTATCCGAGGAGGTAATTATGAAAAGCAGAAAACCGTTTCGTTTTTTATCCCTGACGTTGATCCTTGCCATGCTGGCTCCTGGGGGCGCCTTGGCAGCCTCCGCAAGCGAAGAAAACCCGACGACTTACGAAGCTACGCAGAAAGCGGCATCCGATGCGGCGGATCTCCTGACGGGACAATACGGCACGACAAGCGTGCAATACGCGCTGATCGATCAAGGCCGGATCGTCGTCTCCGGGCAATCGGGCATTAACGACCAGGAAGGCAAGAAGCCGCTCTCCGCGGATACGATGTACGGTATCGGCTCTGTGAGCAAAGCGTTCACTGCGGCAGCCGTGATGAAGCTCGCGGACGAAGGCAAGGTCGATCTGGATGCGCCCGTCACGCAGTACGTTCCGGACTTCAAAATGGAAGACGAGCGGTACAAGAACATTACGCCGCGCATGCTGCTGAACCATTCCGCCGGATTTAACGGATCGTCGCTGACAAACGCTTTTTTACTCGAGGATAATGATACATACGCGCACGATACGCTGCTGGAGCAGTTGGCCGGACAGAAGTTGAAAGCCGATCCGGGGGCTTATTCGGTCTATTGCAACGATTGCTTTACTCTAGCGGAAATTTTAGTAGAGAAAGTCGGCGGCACGGATTTCACGTCCTACATCCATCGTAATTTTACGGAGCCGCTGAACATGAAGAATACGAAGACGCCGCTGGATCATCCGAGCGTGTCGGCGATGGCGGGACTCTATCTTCCCCACTTCGCCAATCAGCTGCCGAACGAGACGGTGAACGTCATCGGAACGGGAGGAATCTACTCCACGGCGGAGGACCTCGTGCGATTCTCGCAAATTTTCACGGGGCAGGTTGAAGGTATCCTGTCGTCCGAATCGGCGACAGAGACGGCGCAAGCGGAGTATGCGAGAGGATTCTGGCCCGAGGATGCCGACAACTGGGTCAACTACGGACTAGGTTGGGACAGCGTGGACCTGTTCCCGTTCGGGGATTACGGCATTCAGGCTCTGGCCAAGGGCGGAGACACCATTCTGTATCATGCGGCGCTGGTCGTTCTTCCCGAGAAGAACATGGCGGCGGCCGTGCTCTCGTCCGGAGGCTCCAGCACGACGAACCAGCTTCTGGCGAGCCAAATCCTGCTTCATGCTCTGAAGGAAAAGGGAGAGATCGACGAGTTCATAGCGGATAAGTCGTACGGCAAACCTTTTAAAACCGATATGCCTTCAGAATGGTTGGAGTTCTCAGGAATCTACGGCTCTACCAATCAATTGATCAAGGTAGACATCTCCGAGGACGGAGAAATGTCGATCTCCCTTCCTCAAGTGCCGTTCTACCCGGCCGAGATCTACGCCTATGCGGCAGACGGCTCGTTCAGAAGCGCGGACGGAAGCGTAAGGATCGACTTGGTGAAGGAAAGCAACGGGCGCACCTATCTATGGACCCGTCAATACGTCTCTCTCCCGGGACTCGGACAGTTGGCTTTGTCGCAGTATTCCGCCGAGAAGCTCGAGCCTAACTCCGTCTCCGAGGAGACGTTGGCGGCTTGGACGAAACGCGACGGCAAACGTTATTATCCGCTCGACGAGAAGTATACTTCTCTCTCGTATTTGCTGGCCTCGTCCGTGCAGCTTCAGTTGATTGAAGAAGCCTCGGGGTATGTACTGGATAAAAAAATAACAGGACCGAATACGGCAGCGGCCGACCTGTACCTCCCGGCGATGGGTGGAAGGGATGCCAATGAACTCAACTTTTACGAGGAAAACGGCATCGAATATTTGAAGCTCGGAGGCAGTCTGCTCGTCGGTGAAGAGGCCTTGAAGCCGATCTATTCGGGCGGCAGCTCCTCGCTCACGATACTGGACAACGGGTACGCCAAATGGTTCTCGATCCCGGAAGGCGCCGCTGGTAAAACGATGAAGGTCGCCCCTTCATCCACGGGCTCTTATGCCGTATACGACGAGAACGGGATTTGCGTGGATTTCGGCGTCGTCAGTCCGGACCATACGACCGTGCTGCCCGAGAACGGCATCATCGTATTCGCCGGCGATGCCGGAACGAAGTTCGACATCCGTTTAACCAAATAGCATTGGACGGGTAGCTCTCCGGTCTCCGGCTCCCTCGACGCCTTTGCATGCGGAGCGTGATAAGTAAAACGCCCTTTCGTTTCCCTACAGGAAGCGGAAGGGCGTTTTTATGCTTGAATAGGCGAACAGTTGATCGTGTTTTCTGTTGCTGATAAACTACAAGAGAAAGTAAAAACCCACCCCAAGGTTCCCAGGCCAAAGGTGGGTCTGTACCATTCATTAACTTGAAGGGGCATCCCATCCAAGCCAATTGTATAGGCCGAGTGCTCGCGCACTCGGTCTTTCTGATGCCATTTTAACATATGCACACCAAATAAAACAATTGCCAAGTACCGACTTCACTATGCCTGAACGCAAGTAACTGCAAAGAAAGCAGAAACTCCCTCGGTTATAAGAAGTACAATCGGAGCAGTTCTCAGTATCCCTTGAAAGCTATCTGAATTGCGCATTGGGAATATTGGTTGAGTTCTATGGATTTTCAGGCTTGTTGACGTCCCCTGCAGCTACAGAATGGGACTATACTCGCCGCTAAAATGAAATGCGTAGTTGTTGTCGATTCGGATATATCCGAGGATGCAGCGCCCCCGATCTCTGTTCACAACGCTTGAATAATTCCGATTATCCCTATTCCCCTCAGCGACTGTTATTTCTTTCTCATCGCAAGCTAGAACAATCCCAATATGGTCATGCGGATCGTTCGAAAGCAGCTTGTCATAAATCACGATATCCCCCCGCCGCGGAGCAAACCCGTCGTGTTCATCATGATACAGAAAACCCGTTTCGGACAGTTGAGCCCACTCTAACCAAGCGCCCACACCAGCTAACCTGTATATCCCGTTCGGGTATCGAATCGGCAACTGAAATCCGGCTTGCCAACAACAATAATATACAAAAGCGGCACACCAACCGTTTTGCAATTCTTGATATACGGCCGTGCCGGGCCAATATCTGCAGATTTCTCGGTATCGTCGATCCCCTGGCACCCCAGCTATGTTCAGTCCCGCCAACGTTTCCGCAATATCAGCCAGCTTACTGCGTCTATCCGCGTCTTGACGATCCTCTACGCTACCAGGGCTATATTCTTCTCCCGGCAAACCTATTGGAATCGCCAATTCATGAAGCACCTTTCGAAGTCTGGCGGCATCCTGCGGAGCAGCACTGCTTCCCATATCCTGAAAATAAAAATGCAACAGGCAGGCATCGTTGACGATTTCCTCATATGGACCGTGAATTCCGCTTCTATCCCCCTGGTAGAAGATCGCCCGCAAGATTGTCGTCTGCTCTTCTTTGGATAAGATGTTCATGTCCCTTAGCAGCGGTCTCACGGCCTCGGAACTATTGATACCGGGAAAATCGTCAATGCCGGTCTTATAAAAGTAATAGTTGTGAAGCAGCCCCGCAATCGCCGCCAGTTCCTGATTCAGCCCACGTTTCATAGCGAGCATCGCAGCAAAAGCAGACACCCCGTACAACCGAATGCATGACTCTTGTTTCTGGATCTCGCAAGGAATGGACATTATCATATCCTCAACAACGAAACGAACGCTATCAAGTCTCGTACTCGTTTTTTCGCCTATCACCCTTTTCTCCCCCTCGCTCAGAGCCTCAACACGGTTATAGACTCGTCATTGAAGATTTCGCCGTTGTCACGGAAGCCGAAGCTTTCATAGAGCTTTTTGGCGGCAACGTTATCGGGTTTATAAGGGATCCAGCAACACTGAGCCAGCCCTGCGGGAAAGGTACGGATAAATTCAAGAATCTTGTGCATGGCTTTCCGGCCGTAGCGTCGGTTTTCCAGAGTGATTTTTCTGAGCGTAATCATGCAGGACTTCTCCCTTCATGGATCGTTTGCGCCGCGGTCGCTTATATAACATATAGCCTACGCCCAAAAAGAAATAGACTTATGTTGATTTTTTTTATAAGCTAGTATATATCCATGACTTTTTTAGGGTTCTCCCTTTGGCTTCCGAGGATGACCAGGGTGACGATAAAGCTGTCTGCTAAATAAAAGGCCCGTGTCGGTTATGAACCAACACGAGCCTTAAAATTTATTCAAACAACGCAGGGTATATTTCTTTGGCTAATTGCTCCATTCCATCAATCGTATTGTAGCTATATCCGAACAAGTAGTTATAATCTACAACATAAATTTGCTTATTCTTGATGGCTTTCATGCTGGATAACTTCGGATTGACATAGATTTCTTCTCTCACTTTGTCGAGATCCGTATCGTCCCATTTAGGCAAGATGAGGATATCCGGATCTTGAGCAATCAGCGTTTCGACGCTGACCTCTCCCTTTTCGTTCACAAATACATTATCCAGCTTGATCATGCTGAAAGCATCGTTGAAGAACGATTCGTCGCTGGCCGGGTATACGTACAACTCTTTCGGATCATTGGTGTGCAAGTAGGCGAACGTTTTGTGGTCTTTAATGCTTTCCAATTTGGAAGAAATAGAAGCTTGCTTATCTTTCAGCTCTTTGGTGAAGCGATCCGCCTGATCTTTAACGTCAAATATTTTGCCGATATTTTCGATATCTTTATAAATCGAATCATAGGTTCCGCCGGTAATCGATGACTCCAGCACATAGGTTTTAATTTTCATGCTATTGAGCGCATCTACCGTCCCTACTCCCCATTCCGCATCCGCGAATAACCCGCTTCGACCAAAGACCAAATCAGGATTTGTGCCCAGAGTGACTTCTTTCCCGACATATTCGTCGCTCAGGATGTTCAATTTCGCATATTGTTCCTCTACGGACGGGTCAGGCACCCCGAAATTAGCTCCTACCCCAACGATCTTGTCACCGAGGCCCAGATGCAGCAATAGTTCTGCCGCGGGGCGTGTATTGGCCATAATTCTTTCGGGCGCACGATCGAATACTTGATCCTTCTTCTCCCAGCTTGCTCCTTCCTCTGTTCTGGAATAGTTTTGAATCGTCAGAGGATAGTGCGCTTGTGTCTCGGATTTCTCCGCGGTCTTGGTATCCGAACTTCCACAACCGGTTAAGAGCAGCGCTGCAGACAAAATCGTACCGAATAAAAACGTCTTTTTCATCCTGTTCTCCTTATAGGCCATAAGCAAAACCAATTCCATTCGTAACCGGATTGGTGTAGGTTTGGCATTTGATTTGGTATAGGGTTTCAATGGTCGTCGAAGTCAACACTTCTTCAGGCGTCCCGTGTGCATAGACTTCTCCGTCTTTCATCGCATACACGTAATCGCAATATTGGGCTGCCATCTCCAAATCATGGAGCGCGGCCAAGACGCCGATGTTCAACTGTTTGACAATCGATAAAATCTCAATCTGGTAACGGATATCCAGATGGTTGGTCGGTTCATCCAAGATCATGAACTTCGGTTGCTGCGCAATGGTTCTGGCGAGAATAACCCTTTGTTTCTCCCCGCCGGATAACGATAAATAGCCGCGATGTTTATACTCAAGTAAATTTGTTCTAGCCAATGCTTCCTCCACAATGGCCAAATCCTCTCGATTATCGGCCTCCAACAGTTTCTTGTGCGGAGTTCTTCCTAACATCACCATTTGCTGCACCGACAAATTAAAGCTGATTTCATTAAATTGCCCGACCACACCCAAGTTTTGCGAAACCTTTTTTTCCGAGCTTTTCAGCACATCTATGTCATCTAGAAATACGGCTCCTCTCTGCGGGGGCAGACTTTTATAAATGCTCTTTAGCAAAGTTGATTTTCCGCAGCCATTCGGGCCTATCAACCCGACAAACTGCTTGTTTTTCACGTAGACCGACACATCTTTCACAATTTCCTTTTTGCCGATCCGCACTCCTATTCCCTTGGCAGTCAGCTCCATTTTCTACCCCCCAAAATTGTAACCTCTCTTGACAATCATATAGATAAACAAAGGAGATCCGATAACAGAGGTAATGATTCCGATCGGCAGTTCGACGTTGTGGATGATCGTTCTGGACAGAATGTCCGCCCATATCATGAATAGCGCTCCCAGCAGCAACGTCCCCGGCATCAATCTCTTATGATCGGTGCCAAAAATCCCTCTCGTAATGTGCGGGACAACCAAGCCGACAAATCCAATCATTCCCGAATAGGCAACCATCGTTCCTGTAACCAGCGCAACAACAATCATGTAAAATTTACGGTATGCGCTTAAGTTAATGCCCAGTGTTACTGCCGATTCGTCGCCCAGCAGCATCGTATTCAAGATCCGATGTTGAAAAAGAAACAGCACTGCCCCAAGCACAACGACCACAGCCATAATCGGCACTCTATCCCAACTCGAAGAGGCCAGACTGCCCATCGACCAGAAGGTAACCGTCTTGATGCCTTCCGCATTATTGGCAAAATAAATGATCAGACTGGAGAATGATCCGCATAACGCGCCGATAACAACACCGGATAAAAGTAAGCGTCAAATAGCCCCCACCTAGCGGCGGGAGCAGGCTTCCAGCTATGCTATTGTTAGTCTTTCTTCATCAGACAATTAGCCGGCAGCGAATCAGACCATGGCAAGAACGGTTCGAGCGTC
>Ga0065721_10003628_pt1 | contig 143268 bp, 121 predicted proteins | sample Mesricmetagenome_FD_59108 | JGI IMG/M metagenome (GOLD analysis project Ga0065721, IMG submission 59108) | Mesophilic microbial community from rice straw/compost enrichment Sample: eDNA_1 v2 (version 2) | ecosystem: Engineered > Solid waste > Grass > Composting > Bioreactor | place: USA...
CCATCACGGTTCGCATCCTCATCTTGTGCACGAGTTTATTCGCAGTATCGTCGAGAAGCGTAACCCGTGGATTGATGCCGTTACATCGGCTAACTGGACAGCTGCCGGCATCTGCGCGCACGAATCGGCGCTGAAAGGCGGCGCTGAAATCGTCATCCCTCTGTTCAGTTAACAGAATGCCCATAAATAGAAGTCCCCGGCTGTAATATATACCGGGGATTTCTTCATTTAAGATGATCGATGGTGTGCGCAAGGAGATCGAATTGATCATCCCGCGGTTACAAGCGTATTAAAAACGATGCACAATTGAAAGAAAGAATCGTCAATTATCATCGTTGTCGTTGAACGAATGCGTCCTTGTTTGTCTGCTCGTTATGAAATACTGATGATTGGCAGCAAGTCAATATTTCGTCTAACTCCCGCGAAATTCTAAGAACGATATCCAATGTTAATAAATTTCTATTTCTGCCAGCTGCATACGATAGGTATTATTATCATTCGGATTAGGCCTCAGATTCGTTCCGGTAACTTTAACGTATCTTGCCGAGAACGGCGTAAACAAGTACTTTTGGGCTCCAGTTGGCAGTTGAAGCACGCTCTGCGTTAATACAGTAGTCCAATTCGTGCCATCTGATGATGGCTGGATTGTAAAATCTATCGGGAAGCCATATCCCGCGTTAGCTCCATCATTACGAGGATACAAATCTGCTTCACGAATAGTTTGGATAGAGCCAGTATCTACCGTTATAGATTCGCTATGATTAGAATTAATATTACTATTGCTAGACCATCCCATAGAGCCGTTGGCTGAGAGTTTCCGTCCATCCATTAAATTATACGTAAACCAACCAGAACCTTTTAATGGTTTCAATTTTATCCTTCTTCCTTAACATTAAATTTTGGTACCCGAAAGTACCGACTAAACAGATTATAAGCGCAATAAAAATGAGGAGTTCCATCTCTTTTTCCGAATCTCCTTTTTAATTTAAGTGACACTGGTCACTCCAAAAAAAGCTCAACCAATAAAAATAATAAGATTATCAGTGCAATGCGTTGTCTCATTTTATGGTCCTTTTTGTTTCATCTTATTCTTAATAGCTGTTTAGACGTTATTAATTTCTATTTGCTGCTCTAACCCTTTCGTTTAATAAAACCGGGAACAGCTGCGCCGGCAGTCTGCTCCCTGGATAGTTCAACTAATGTTCCTCGTTAAATTAAATTGTCTTAGTTCTAGGTCTCCTCTTATCCATCTGTCATTATTAAATCTAGGTCTGGTGGAATATATCCTTTCATCCGTCCCATCGTGGCAATTTGCCCCTTGTGGTGAAATTCGTGCGTCACAGTATGTGTGAAAAGCCAAAGCGGTGTAGCTACAAACTTTTGTCCGCTAAACTGACCTTCAATTCGCGTCTCAAAATTCCGTGGATAGTGTTCCAGAAATTCGAGAACCAATTTATCCGCTTCTGCAAATAAACTGCGCATCGCGGCTACATCCATGACCGTTTCCAACCTCCAATCGAAAGTACGCCCCAATCCGAACTCTCCGAGCCAAAAAGCATAGCACTCCGCAACATGGAAATGCGTCTCACGAATCGACCCCCGACCGAATTGCCCCACTTCCGTTATATATTCATCGTCTGTCATTTGCTCGCAATAATTAAACAGTATCTCACGTGTACGTTGAACATAATCATATTGCTTCAAGAATAGCTCCATCACACAGCTTCCTTTCATATGCAGAATCCACCCCACCAAAAAGTTACCTTAAATTTCCAGATTATTTCCTCGCTTAAAGGCAAGGTCTAACAACTTCGCCACGAATACTCCAGTAATAAATGAAGGTTCTCAGCAAGCAATGGTTCGAAAACAGCTTTGCTCTACCGAGGGGCCTCATTACCGCTAGAATTCCCACTTACGAATTGCGATGATAAAGAAAATCAGTGCCCCGATAGAAGCAATAGTACGCACATGATTCCACGGTATCCAACTGTCCAAATATTCCTTCCACGCTATTGCCCCATCCGCGCTCCCAGAGGTTACGGCGGCTAAAGTATCGTTGAGCGGTACATTGAATAAAGTTGTCACCAAGAACACTCCGACAAAGATGAGCAGGCTCCCAGCAATCACGTATAACGCACTGATTTTACCCAATTTAATAATTGAAACGATTCCCAAAACGAAACTTAAGACAGTTGTGCCCATGAAGACCACCATAAAGGACGATTGCAGAATCGTTGAATTGATGCTCTGCATGGCAGATATACTTTGCTCCGCAGGAAGCTTGGCAAGCGATTGCATGACGAAGACCGAGAAAGCGAAAAATACACCGGCAAGCAAGCCGGCCCCCAATGAGGATGCAAAAGTTAAATAATAGAGAAGCTTCATCATTATTATTTCCTCCAATACCCATAAATTGATTGCAAAAGCTAGTATTGTAAAATTAATACCTCATATTTCAAGGAATTTTTGTGCATGCATAGGGAATGCGTTCAAGTATGAATGGTTATCGAGTTCGAGAGAAGTCCCCAGAGCAATCCTACGGCCACATAGGCTTCTTCGGCAATCGTAATAAGTTTCCGGTATTATCGGTGAAACTGGTGATTATAGCGGCTAAGCGTTCCTCATCCAGCTTCGCCGTCTGGCGGAAATGATGCCTGCTGTGCATACCAGCCATCTCAAACCATTCACCCGCGTTGAGCCAGCCAAACCAGCCATGGCGCACCTTGAAAGCCGGATTCGCTTCATTTACGCAACCCGCCGAGTAGGTCAACTTCTCAAGAACTTGCTCCAGGCCGGCTATGATTTCATCCTTACTCTCGGGGTTGCTCGTCTCGTTGGCCGGTTTCTCAAGTTTCACACGGATATTGGGCCACTCCTTTTCGACAAGCGCCTTCATTCCGTCTATTGTTTTGCCTATACATTTGCTCGACCGACCGCAATTGCTCTATCGAATATCTGTCTAGATTCCGTATGTATTGCTTGATAATAGCCGAAGAATTGTTTATCACTCAGATCCTCTCCCCGTTAATCCTAATTCATTACAATAACTGTGCAATCTCCCACACATGCCCGTCCGGATCGGCGAAGCAAGCCGTCCGCCTCCCCCAGGATCGCGTTATTGGTCCATTCAAAAACTTAATGCCCCGCTTTTCCAGTTCATCGCATACCCGGTCAACATCTGGCACTTGGATTGTGAACTGAAACCGCGCGCCATCTCCGCCGTGACCAACCTGCGCCGGCTCAATCAACTCTTTGGCATTCGATTGATTTAACAGATTGATGTTTGTATTGCCATAATTGAACACTGCGCAGTTTTGATCTTCATATATAATCACAAGTTTAAATGTCTCTTGATAGAATGCTTTCGAACGTTGCAAATCTTCCACAAATAATGTGATTTCAGTAATTTTTTTCTCCCAGTCAGTTGTCACCATACTTACTCGCCTCCATTTGCTATTTTTCAACAACGACTCCTGAACCGAATGTCTTTGTTTCCACCAGTTTCAGCACTTTCTTATCGGTCCCTTCTCCAAAGAGACGTTTTCCGTTTCCAAGCACAACCGGGAAAACCATGAGCCGATATTCATTGATGAGATCATTCTGCATCAGCGTTTGAACGAGCGCGCAGCTGCCAAATACCAAGATATCCTTACCAGGCTGCTGCTTCAACTTGGATATTTCCTCCATGATATCGCCCTTGATCAGCGATGAATTGTTCCATTCCACTTTTTCCAGGGAAGTTGAAATCACGTGCTTGGGGTAACCGTTCATCATCCGGCCATATTCCCCTTCTTGCTCAATCATATTAGGCCAAGCCGCTGCAAAATTAACATACATTTCACGTCCAAGCAGAAGAGCGTCGCTTGCTTTCAGTTCATCGAACTTGAATTGCTTTGTTTCATCACTACGGAATTGGACCGTCCACTGCGGATTATCCATAACACCATCCAGCTATACAAATTCAGATACAACTACTTTCCTCATTTTCATTCTCCTCGTATAGTTTTTGAATGACCTCACTCGACTATTGATTTTTTATTCTCATTTATTTAGACGGAATTCGATTGCAAAATTCATCGGTATAATAGTTCAGGAAGCCCAAATCGGGAAAATAATTTTACGTTAATGAAATTTTGGATGTGAATGCCCTAGGGGATCAAGCAGGTCTTGTCTCTGCTCAGCATATATTGAGCGAGAGCGGGATAACCGCCATTTTACGTAGTCAGCAAAAACCGTGATTCATCGCAATGCCAGCGCGTATGTTTGAAAAATTGGAACAAATTGTCCTTGCCGCACACCCACATTGGGAAAGGCTTCATGGCCATATAACCTTCTTCATGAAACAAGTCGACCAGTGCATGGATATCAAATAGTTCAATTCTACATACCGTGAGAGTAAATCTTGATCAGTCTCGAGATCATCAAGCTATATTCTTCAGAATGATGTTTCAACCGATCCATCGTCTCTCTGGTGTTCTGAGAAAATAAAGGATTAGACTGGATGTATTGCGTTCATGCATTTTTTCAAATTACAAAACCGTCAAGCATAAGTATTAGATTGCCCCCTATAAACGGAACAGCAGCAGTCATGGACGTGAAGATAAAGTCCTAGAGTGCTGCTGTTTTTTTTACATTTCCCGGTAGTAGAATGATTTTCTCGACAAGTCAATTAGGAAGAACTCCTGAAGTAAGAAGAAAAATACCTGGTACAAAGAGAGTGCCATACCGGAGAAGAGCCATGCCATTAAAGAATAATAACCATAGTCTTAAGACTAAAAGGTACGGTTAACAACCAAACCTTCTTATTCCCCCACGGCATCTTCGAGCTCTACGATGTGGCTGCTGAATCCGTTGGAGTGCAATTCCCTCATCTAATGACCTAAAAAAGATTGGAACAGCTGCCATAGCAAGTACAGCCGAAAAGCAAGCATACTCAAATTCCTTTAATTATTTTTCTAAAGATAACAGTTGTTTCATCACGCATGACAATGTCTCGGTTGAATTTCCGGCCTGACCGGAGCGCCACGCGACAAAACCGTCTGGGCGGATGAGTACGGCTCCACCTGCTGGGATCCGATAGATTTTGTGCCACCGGTTTTCAGGATCTTGTAAGCTTCCTGTCTGACCAATGGTGAAAACATCGATTGTCAGGTTGTTAAAATCAGCAGCCACAGATTGTGCTGTATGGATCCATCTGCTGTATTCATCAGCTAAAAGGACAAAGTTTTTGTTGAAAAGATCAATGGTGGAAATGGGGTGTCCATTTCGTTCTAACCAGATATGGGGTGCACGTGTACCAGGTTTTCCATCAAGCTGTTCGACATATGGTAATAAGCTTCTCTCTGAATCAGAGTCCTCAGCGATAACCGCTGATGAACGATATTGGTACCGCATAATAACATGATTGTTACTAGGAACGGGAGCTATGCTCTCTTTTTTACGACTAATCATATTTAGCTGTCCTGTATTCGCGATCAGACCAGCTTGCTCGGTGGTAAAGTGGGAAACTGCTTTTCGTTCGATCTCATAAGTGCTTAAGAGCCCAGACGCGGCCATGCCTTTTAGAACAGCAGCTAATTTCCAAGCTAAATTATGTCCATCTGCAATCCCTGAATTTCCGCCAAATCCTCCAGTAGGTGGCATGAGATGCGCCGCATCCCCGACTAAAAAGATACGACCGGCTTGAAACTGATCTGCCACCTTTACTGCAGCTTCCCAAGGAAGGACACTGATGATCTCCACATCGAGCTCTGGATTACCCACTGCCTTACGGATCAACTGAATACAGCGTTCATTAGGAAAATCACTCAAGCTTTCTCCCCGGGCCGGATCGAAAGTCACATGGAAGGTCCAAAGATCGTCATTATTGATCGATACCAACGTTCCGGTCGCCTCTGGGTGATTAATATTACAAATGCTAAACTCGCGACCCTCGACGTAAGGTTTCAAGTTGGCTCGGAAAAACATGTTCATATTATAGCTAAGCGTTCCGCGTCCGCTCATTTGGATCCCTAGTGCTTGGCGAATCCGGCTATTGGCACCATCGGCTGCGATTAAATATTGTGCATAGATCGTTTCGCGAGCGCCTGTTTCACGATTCTGGATGATTGCTGTAACCTCTTGTTCATCCTGAGTAAATGAAACCAATTCCATATTAAATTGGACATCCGCTTTATGATCTTGAATCGCCTGTAATAAGATTGGTTCCATTAAATCTTGGGTCGTAAAACTACCACGCGTCGGGCTAAGTTGTTCATTTTCAGAGACAAGCTGTTGTATCAAGTCTTTAATGGTTGAGAAATCTGCTTCGAGTAATGTATTTGCTTGGAGCAGACCGCCGCCACCTTTGCTTAAGGCTTCACCTGCTATACGAATCTGCTCTTCGATCTGAAAAGGGCGAAACAACTCCATCGACCGTGTATTAATCCCACGTGCTTTGGGATGAATAGATGTTCCATGATGCCGCTCAATCACGCAATAAGCAATGTTGTGATGACTTAAAAACAAGGCTGTTGATAAACCGACCAATCCTCCGCCAACGATCAATACAGGATATTTTTGTTTTTTCATAGTGTTTCCCTCCAATGTTATTGGTATATGAACCGAATATATTCAGGAATTTTACATTAACGAGAACATTTTACATAATTACAATCACAGGAAAAGTGTCTATTAGAATTTTAACTAACTGAACGTTCGTTGAGTTAAATGAGCAAAAAAGAACAGGCCCTATACGGACCACATCTTGACATAGAAGTCGACCATTCGCTCCAGCTGTGCAGAATTTCGCTCTTTGCCAAATAAAATATATTGGAAGGCACCGATTGCCGCATGAGAGATTAGCTGAGACGACGCCATTTCAAAATCCATCTGACGAATCTCGCCAAGTTCCGCACGCCTCTTCAAAAAACGGATTAATGCATCTGAGGGCTGCTCTGCCATACGATTTAACCATTCCAATTGCTCGTTCTCCATCAAATTATGTTCACGGATCAAAATCTGAAAGTATTCCTTGTCGTTCATAAACCGCTCGTTGAAGCCGTGAATCGCATTCAGCAACACTTCCCGCAGTGGCACATCATTACGAAATGTACTTGCAAATGACGTAAGAATATTGGCCATCCGCTTTTCTTGCGTATTTTGCAACACAGCCTGTAAAATTTCCTGCTTGCCCCCGGGAAAATAATGATACGTCAGCGCCTCGGCCATGCCGATCTCTTTATTTAATTCGCGCATGGAAGTCGCATGAAACCCCTTCTCCGCGAAAAGCCGCCTAGCGATATCGAGGATCTGCTGTCTCCTCTCTTCCGCCAAGAGATCGCGGTTCGTCTTTCTACCAGTGATAGGCAACAATCCCCCTTTTTTTATTTCACTAAACGTTCGTTGAATTAATCATAAGTTATAAATTTTTCCATGTCAAGTGAATTAATAGTCAAAATATCGATCATACACCACTTCACCAACATCCCCTTCTTAATACTAACCACAGGGGTGAAATTCTGCGAATTTATGAGTCTGAGTGAGGGGAATGAATTATTTCGAGGGAGCGTAACGAAGCATCTGCCGACGGCAAACTGCTCCAAAATGCACCCTTGCCATTTACAATAGCTGAGCAGTTCTCCCAATTCAATCCTCAATGTTTAATTTGAACCATTTACAGCTTATGATGAAAAATAACAATTGCCGAAGCTTCCTGTTCGATCATATCCCCTCTTTACATACTTACTTTTTTATAGTATCTTTAATTTAAGATATTTAATCCTTACTAACATTCAAATAAAGGAGTGCTTCTATTATGACAACAACATTCCGCGCAGTAGAAGGTGTATTTCAAGGGGCTCCATTCCATATGGTTGGCGACGGCTTCCGGGTATCGAATTATTTTCCAGGGGGAACCAACTTCGGTCAACGCTTCAGTCCCTTTATTCTGATGGATTACAATGCACCGTTTGTATTCCCGCCAAGCACGCAAGCGAAAGGCGTCGGCGCGCATCCGCACCGCGGCTTCGAGACGGTCACGATTGCTTACGAAGGTTCTGTCGAGCATCATGACAACAAGGGAAACCACGGCATTATCGGCCCGGGCGATGTTCAGTGGATGACGGCCGGCTCTGGACTTCTGCATAAAGAATATCATGAGAAAAGCTTCTCCGAACGCGGCGGCTTGTTCCAAATGATTCAGCTGTGGGTCAATCTCCCCCGTGCGCACAAAATGCATGCGCCAAAATATCAGGAGCTGCTGAAATCGGATATGGGCTATGCCGAGCTTCCTGATGACGGCGGAACCGTGCGTATTATTGCAGGCAGCTTTAATGGCGTAACCGGCCCTGCTCAAACCTTTACTCCAATCAACCTGTTTGATATCTCGTTCAAAGCAAGCGGCAAAGCAAGCTTCGAGCTTCCTTCCTCTTATAATACAGCCGCTATGGTCATGAAAGGCAGCGCCGTTATTAACGGAGACAAGGCAGCAGCAGAGGGAGACTTTATCCTCTTCACGAATACGGAAGGGGCCATCCAGATCGAAGGGCAAACGGATGATACCGTGGTGATCGTACTTAGCGGGGAACCAATCGATGAGCCGGTTTTCCAGCAAGGGCCGTTTGTAATGAACAGCCGCGAAGAGGTCTTTCAAGCCTTTGTCGACTTCCAGGATGGCAAGATGGGGCCAGCAAATTTCTAAAATAAGAACAGCCGGGCAATATGCCCGGCTGTTCTTATTGAAAGGGAATTAATTTTTTAATCCGGTTAGAGTAATTCCCTCTACGAAATACCTTTGACCAATTAAGTAGAAAATAACGCCTGGAGCAAAGGATAAGCATGTTGCGGCCATGGTAAGCGACCAGTCGCTTTTTAATTGGCCTCTAAAATTGGTTAGTCCAAGTGCAATCGTATATTTATCGCTCGAGTTGATGTATATCATCTGTTGAAGCAAATCGTTCCATAACCCTATGAAGATAAACAATGCGACAACAATCATAGCAGGCCGGATAGCGGGCATAATAATACTGAACAAAATGCGGAAATACCCGGCACCGTCGATCGTTGCCGCTTGATCGAGTTCTCTTGGAATGGACATGATAAATTGACGGATCAAAAAGATATTAAAAGCGCCGCCGCCGCAGAAATAAGGCAATATCAATGGCCAGTAGCTGTCATTTAGTCCCAGGCCGCGCGTCCAACCGATGTACAGTGGAATAAGCGTTACCATCGCAGGCAGAAGCATGGAGCCAACACATAATGCCCAGATCAAATTTTTACCGCGAAATCTCAATCTTGCAAAAGCGTATCCACATAAGGTAGCCGTAAATGTTCCTGCCAGACAGGAGGGAACGATAATGACCATCGTGTTCCACAGGTATTTCCAGAACTTAAATATCTCCAGCGTCTTCTCATAGTTAGAAAACAACCAGTTTTGCGGTATGAGGGAAGGCGGATATTTATAGATCTCGGCATTCGTCATGAGAGATGTGCGGAAAATCCACCAGATTGGAAAGAGGGCCAAAATGGTAAATACAATGATGACGACAAACGTTAAAATGTTCATCATCCGGTCCCTGCGTTTCTTGCTCTTTAGTCTGCCCCCGTATGCTGCTACACTCATTTGTCGTCCCCTCCTTCATTATAAATCCATTTATTCGACGTCTTGAACAATATGGCAGTAAAGCCCGCAAGAATGGCAAAAATAATGAAAGTAGTTGCACAAGCATAACCTAATTTGTAATTTACAAATGCCTGATCATACATCAGATAAGTCATGAATCGGGATGAATTGCCCGGCCCGCCATTCGTTAAAGCAAGCGCTGGTGTAACGACTTGAAGGTTTGCGATCAAGCTCATCAGCAGATTATAGAAGATGATCGGCGTCATGCAGGGCAAGGTAATATGACAGAAGCGTTGCCAGCCGTTCGCACCATCCATTTCAGCCGCTTCATGGTACACAACGGGAACATTTTGAAGTCCAGCCAAAAAGATAACGATCAAATTGCCTGCCAGCCACACCGAAATTAACGAGAGTGAAGGAACGACATAGCTGGAATCGGCGATAAAGAGAATTTTGTTAAGCCCGAGTTCGGAGAGCAGATAGTTGAAAAAACCAAAATTCCCCTCATAAAGCCAAGACCATCCTACGTAGATCGCTGCAGCAGGCAACACATACGGCACATAAAATACCGCTCTGAAAAACCCTCTTGCCGGAATTTTACGATTCAGCAGCAAGGCAATAAAGAGTGAATAGATCATGCTGCCGATTACCGATAAAATTGCAAAATAAATCGTCGCGATAATGGAATCTTTAATATAAGGATCCGTGGTAAATATCTTGACATAATTATCGAAACCGATGAATTCGGGACTTTTCAAGCCCGTCCAATTCGTCAAACTGATGCCTAGCACCCCTAATAGCGGCAAATACGTCAGAAAGATTAATCCTAGGAAGGCTGGAATCAAACAAATATAAGCTACGCGTGCCTCGGCTGAAAAAATACGGGGACGGCGCTTTTGCGGTTTATTAACGATTTCCATTTCTCGCTCCCCACCTCATGTTTAAAAGATGACCGCCGCCGCTTGTATGAACATGGCGGTCATCTTTCCTGTCTTTTTTATTGATTGCCTGTATGAGCGGCCTTCAATGCATCGAGATTTTTGGAGATGGCGTCCTTAGCAGTCGTTTTCCCCGTCCATACATCCCCCAGAACCGATCCTAGCAAGGTGTTAAATTCCGTAGTATTGTTCGTAAAGAACCACGAAGCAGGTCTGGCGGCGGAAGATTGTGCATAATCGACCACGGCAGACTTGTATTCGTCGTACGATGGGAAGTTTGGATTGTCGACCCATTTGTGAGTCAGCGTTTCATCCGTATACCACTTCTCCAGCGTTGGCATCCAAATACCTGATGAGATGAGTGCCCAGTTATTTTCTTCGGAATTATACCATTTCAGCCATTCCATGGCTTCTTCCGGATGCTTGGTTTGAGAGAATACAACATTGGCACCACTTGTATTAAGAGTAACTTTATCCTTCATGTAAGGCAGTACAGCTACGCCATAGTTCAGACCGGCTTCCTTCGCCGTATTTAAGCTGGTTCCCACATTCCATGCACCATTCGTTGCCATAGCGACTGTGCCTGCAATAATGGTGCGTTGAATGCCGTCATCCGTCTGTCCGACAGACAAAGGAGCAACATGATCTTTTAGGTACAGATCAGCAACTTTTTGGATAGCATCGATGCTGGCGTCTTCTCCAACTCTCACCTCTACACCGTCATTGGAATAAAAACCTCCGCCATTGCTCAGCGTCCAAGTTTCCAACTGCCACGGGAGATTTTCCACGGATGCACCGTACTGAACGATGCTTTGTGAATTGAAGCCATCCTCACCAGGATGTTTTCCTTTTTTATCGATTGTTAATTTCTTGGCTGTTTCTACGAATTCATCCCATGTCCATGCTTGATCGAGAACGGATGGAGGATAAGGTACATTCGCTTTGTCGAACATGTCTTTGTTATAATACAGAAGCAGAATTTCATTGGCAGCCGCATAAGCTACAGTTTTGCCTTGATATTTGTAGGCCAAGCTCTCTAGCGGCTGGCTGTCGCTTCCCTCATACATGGAGCTTACATCATTCAGCATGCCTTGAGAGGACCATTGAATAACGCCATCCTCTTTCAACATACCTGTATCAGGCAGTTGATCTGCCGTTGCAAGCGTATTCAATTTAGTCATGTAGCTTTCCCATGGAATCGCTTGCACTTCCACTTCAATTCTGTCTTGGGAAGCATTAAATTTGTCCGCTACTGCCTGAGTAGTACTGCCTTCTTCCGCACTTCCCCACATCGAGTAGATAATTTTAACCTTTTCAGTCTTGGAAGATGATGTTGCAGGTGCTTCGGTAGCATCTGTTCCGGGTGATGCTGTGTTTGTGTTTGATGTCTCGTTGTTCCCATTGTTTCCGCAACCAACGACACTCATTACCAATGCAGCCGAGACTAGACCTACCCCAAGTTTCCTTCCTGTTTTCATGACCCCGATCTCCCTTCAGAATTTGCTTTAATTTATATGTCCAAACATTTGACTCAAACGCTCAATGTTTCCAAGCTTCTGAGTTAAACGTTTAACATTAAGCCCACTAATATTGTGCCATTTTTAATGACAGAATGAAACCGATTATTTCAACCTATTCTTTAAAGATTTCAACCATTGTAAAGACATAAAGCACAATTGACACGGCATTACTGAGCTGATCCTCTAAGATTATTTTAGGGTTAAAGTTAAACGTTTAGCAAAATCTAGTCATTTAATCCAACATCCTTTAAAGGTAAATAGCGGAGCAAAGAACACATACTGCAGGGCGAATGGCCTCTGCAGTAATGTGTTCTTGATTTCACACTTTGAGCATTCTGAGAATAACCGTAACGGCCTCTGCACGGGTGGCAGATGCATTTGGAGCAAATTGATTATGTGTATTTCCTTGCATAATGCCTAACTCCGCTGCTGCCTTCACGGACGGGATGGCCCATGCCGGTATCTGATCGAGATCAGCGAACTGTAAATTAATATTGGAGCTAGTTTCTTTGGCAAGTGCACGTACAATGATTGCCGACATCTCTGAGCGGGTAATTAATTTGTCCGCACCAAACGTATTATTCGTGTAGCCGCTAATCAGCTTTGCTTCAACCGCTGTTTGTACATAAGCTCTCGCCCATACAGGAATCTCTTTACTGTCTTTAAAGGTCAGACCTTTGCCATCACTTATCGGAATCTGCAAAGCTCGAACGATCATCGTTGCAAATTCTGCCCTTGTTACTTCAAGATTTGGCTTGAAGGTTGCATCCGCATAGCCCGTTACAAAGCCCAGCCCCGCAGCTTCATAGATCGAGGCTTCTGCCCAATGTCCTTTAACATCTTTGAAATTTAACAAATTAGGATCATCAAGAACTGTTGCCGTTGCTTTAGGCTCTAATGTAACCATGTCCAGCTTCGAATCAACGAGCTTAATGTTATCAAGCTTAATAGAGGTTGTCCCAGAGCCGATACGTTTGAAGGTTATCGCGGACAGTTCCGCGTCCCCCTTCTCACCGCCGACCTCTCCCATCTTCGTATGAGCAATCCGGATCGTATTTGCGCCAAGGATAGGGTCTACCGAAAAGCCTTTAATTGAAGTTTCCGCCTTATTAAAGGAAAGCAGATTCTCATCATAGGACAACTCAAAATCATAAGCGTACATATCCGTAAGTCCATGGCCCATAATAGACAGCTTAACATCCTTACCCGAATAACTAAGCTTTAAGTCGAACGTGGCGTTTGCCTCTTTAGCCATAACAGTCCCCTGCGCCACTCCAATAAAAAGGATGACGATCGACAACAGCGTCATTAGTAATTTGCGTTTCAACATGCGAATCATCCCTTCATTAACGATGGGGAAGGCGCCGCAGCGCCTTCCCTCCTTATTCCGCTCATACCGTTCGTTTATTGCTGTAACCAATTCCCTACAATCATACGTGCTACTGCTGCTAATTCGAGAATTGTAATCTCATGATTATCGAACAAGTCTGCCTTCTCTACGATATCCCAGCCTTGTTGATCTTTCTTAACACCGTAATATTTAGCAAGGATCGACAGATCCTGGATCGTAATGGCTGCCGCTCCAGGTACAAGTGTCACAATCTGGGAACCAAATGTAGATACAGCATTATTTAATGCTACTGCCGCTGCATCAACCATGGACTGTGAGCCTCCATTACTGCTCTTCACGTTGTTCGCTGCAACAATGGCTGCTTGGAGGTTCGTGATTGCAGCTGCTGGATATTGACCGATCTTGTTGCCCGCTGTTGCTTTCGCCAGCTTCGCTTGAGCAGCAGCAATGGCTTGATTCAGGGCTCCTAAATCAACGGAAGGCGTAGTTGTTGGATTCACGCTAGCTCTGAATGTGCTCACAGCTGTCGTTAATGTCGATACAGCTAAGTCCACATCGGATTGCGTTACCGCAGCACCGTCACGAACAAGGACGGCAGCGTCAATCGCAGCTTGAAGTGTCGCCTTCGTACCCGTAGGATATTGGCCCGGCGCTGATCCTTCTACGGCAGAGCTTAATGCTTGCTCAGCATCTGTAATGGCTGTATTCAATGCTGCTTTGTCGATATGGATAATCGAACCGCTGAAGACGGTTACGGCATTATCCAATGCAGCAAATGCATTAACCACGTCCGTTTGCGTTGCTGCTCCATCTTGCACCACTAATGATGCGCTATCAATGGCAGCTTGCAAGATGGCTTTGGAGCCGGCCGGATATTGCCCCTCTTGATTTCCTTCAGTCGCCGCAGCAAGAAGCTCCTCGGCAGCTGCAATGGAAGCAATCAATGTTGTCTTATCCGCCTGCACAACTTGTATGTCTACTGCAGCCATAGAAGTATCGAGTAAAGTATAATGACTCTCGTCGCCGACCATTTCCTGCTTGGTCACAGCAACATTTGTCGTTCCGGCAGCTGCATCTGCCTTGGCATTGCCGTGAAGAACAAATAATTCACCGTCACCGTTCAAGAATGTTTCGGTGATTCCCATAATAATCAGGATTTCTCCCGTTTCCGGTTTCACGGCTGTCTCAAGAACCTGGAGTCCCGTACGCGAAGAAGTAATTGCACTTTCATCCAAGACGTTTACATCGTCATTCAGTGAAGTTGCAAATTCAATCATTGCCGGATCGTACTTTAACTCCACGCTTAGCATATTGAAATCATGAGTTAATCCGGCAACGCCAACCGGAAGATCAATGGATTGACCTAAGAATACTGGTGATGAAGGACCGCTAATGCTGGCCATTGCATCCCGTACCTCCCCTTCCGGAATTACAACTTCCTTATCCGGGCTGGCATTTAGGGAACCGTTTTGCATATAACGGACAAAATACGTGCCGGCGCTGAGGCCTGTAACTTCCGTCCCTGTAATGGCCGTATATTGTTCCGCGCCTTCTTTCCTATACTCCATTGCCGATGTTACGCCAATAAGCTTTCCGTCATTTCCGTTGAATATGGACGGCTTAACACCAGCTGGCGTTGTTGGAGCAGGCTGATTCTGATTGGCCGCCGCTTGGGATACTTCCCATTCCCATAAGCCAACGCCATTCCCGTTCCGGGCTTTCTTCGTCATCGTAACACGCAGAGATTTTACCTCCAGAGCCGGGTCAAATTCATATAGATTTGAGGAACCGACCGGAGTGGTAAGAGCTGTGATGCCTGTAGTAATGGTTCCTGCCGTTACCCACTCATTTGTTGTGCTATTCATCGGAATGTAGGAATACGTGTACTTGGCAGGCGCTTCTATACCGCCATTATCCGTCCACAGCATCAGATTCGAGCTTTGGATGGTTGCGCCCTGCGGCCAATCATATTGCACCCATTCCTCAGAGCTTGTATTGCCCCACGAACCCCAATGCGGGTTGTTGGCAGCAGTTTTTAATCCGTCATTAACCGCAGGCAGACTCTCCCATGACGAAGTGAAGCTGGCTGAGAGACTGGCTGCAAACGCCATATTATTATCGCGCGGACTCAAGAGACGCAGATCTGCCAGCAGCTTTTGAATAGCCTGAGCAACATCCTCTTCAGTAGCTTCCTTGTTGCCCATCACTGCTGAAGCATTTGCCTTCGCATCAGCTATAGGCGCAAGACCTTGATCGATAAAGTTCGCAGCCTTTAATGCATTCGCAAAGTTAATAACCTGTACCAGCTGCGACTTGTCTGTTCCTCCCGTATATCCGTTTACCTTCCATTCCAGAATGCCAATCCCAACGGTGAGAGGTTTCATGTCAATACGAGCGCCTGTAATATATGCAGGCTCAAAGGTGGTCGTGTTGTATTTATTCAAGGCATTTCCAAGTCCTGTTACTCCTCTTGGCGAGTACCAATTGCCTTCCGCGTCACGAAGCTGAAGCTTCATATCCGTCGGTTGGAAATTCCCTGCACCGTCCCGGAAGACGTAGACATCCATCGAGGAGGCAAGGAATGGCTCATCCCATTGATACATGACCCATGCCGGTTCCCCTTCTCTACCCCAGTTATGCCATGCACTGTTGGCGGCACCTTTGGATGATGAGAAATCCGATGAGCTTTTTGGTTCGTTGCCGTTATTCATCGCCTCGGGATATCCGTCACCGCCAGAGTAACTGGCAGAAGGTCTTGCCGTCAGCGCGTTGTTCTGAGGTTGCGCTTTCACCACATAAACAGTGACGAGTACCTTCAATTCACTGTCTGCGATATGACCTTCGACTACGAATTCACCTGCTGCGGCATAGCTCGCCGGAGCAACCTCATCCCACACGATCGCGCTTTGCTTATACCCGTCCTCAAACAGAACATCCATCTGTCCAGGAAGGGTCGGAGCCGTGTTTATTTGCGTCACAACGCTGATTGCCTTGTAAGAGCCATCGGCGTCTTTTGCGATATTAATCGTTACATCCTTGCTGGACATCTTGCCTTCATCAGCTGCTGTAAAGGTAAACACATAGGTGCCTGCCTTGCTAATGCGGGCATAGGCATTGGCTTTGTCGCCACCAACAAAAGTAACATCCGCTGCGCCTTCCGGCTTTTGCTTAACCGTCCAGCCATACGTCCATACAGGCTCAGTTACCGCGCTGTACACCGGATCCGGGGTTGCCGTACCGGATAATACGAGAATACTGCTATTCGAAGCATCTTGGACCGCCGTCACTTCGCCAATGACCGGAGGCTGTTTTTCCGGCGGAGCGGCCAGCTCGAAGGTCAGTTCGTTAGATCCGCTCATTTGCCCATCGTTGGCAGTGAGTCTAACCGTATAGGAGCCCTCTTTGGTGCCGTTTGCCCGAGTAGTTGTCGACTTCGGATTGGTAAAGGTCAGCTTGCCGCCTTCCGGAGTGCTGACAGCTTCCCATTGGTAGGTCAATGTGCCATCCGGTGCGCCATCATCCGTTACAATTCCGTTCATCACAAAAGGAATCATCGCTTGCGGGTTTTGCGTCGTCAGCTCTGCCGTAACCTCCGGAGCTTGATTTTCACCCGTATCTGCTTTTTCAATGGTCAATTCAGCAGTTGTCGCACCGCTCATTTGGAACATAGCCGTACCTTTATTGTTCTTTACATAGAATTGTCCGGCATCTTGATCATCCAGCTTCATTGTATAATAGCCGTTCTCTACTCCTGCTCCATCGAAAGTAATCTTTGAAGCATGCTCGCTTTGGGCAAGATTCGAGAGCTGCAAGCGGAATGCCTTGCCGTCTTTTTGAATCTGCGCGCTTTCGATTTTATCGCTTTCCGAGACAAGATATATTTTTTCATCGATTAAGTTGATACGCTTGCCAAAACCATCCTTTGGCGTGATCTGGTAAGTACCGTCTTCGTCAGTGACCGAAGCTCCGTACCCGAACAGACCAAATACCGGATCGGTGACGATATCGGAACTTATGCGCAGCAGCGAGCCATAAAGTCCTTCCTCTGATTCGCCGGAAAAGTCCTGCCAACCGTTGTTCATAACGCGCGTTCCGCCGTCGTTGACGTTTTTGGTGCCCGTTCCACCCTTCTGGGCGTTATATCTCCAAGAGATACCGCCTACGGACTGTGCCGAAATCTGCCCCATATTAACAGCATTGAAGTTGGAAATTTTCGCCGCATAGTTGCGCTGCTGCGCGATAGCCGCTTGTTCCCCGGTTCTTCCGTCATCCTCGTAACGGAGCCAGTCATCCATGATAGATCCCGCCAAAGACGCGGTATATTGGAAATTCCACCAGCCTTCGCCGGCACGGAATACCGGTACGGAATTGAAGTACCAGGTAGGCTGAATGCCCCGCATTGCACGAGTCTTCAAGTCAGCCATCCCCATGCTTTTCAAGGCTGCAGCCGCCCGCGCGTCTTCAGGGTAATAGGTGCGCAGCGCCTTAGCTGCGGAATAAGCCCCTTCTTCGCCAGTATTGTCGTATTCAAATTCCGATCCGTAAGGATAAGCGGCATTTGTCACGTTCCGGCCTTTGGTTTGAGCGAATTTCTTTTTCAAATTCTCGTATTCTGTCAGCATTCCCTCTTCTTTAAGTGCCTCAATCATATCTGGGATCTGTTGTTCACCATAAAATCCGGTGGACCCGCTGGAGACGCGATTATAGTAGATGCCGTAGGCCTTCTCCAGATAGTATTGCGGTGTTTCACGATACTCTAACAAATTCGGATACGCCTTTTGAATCCGATACATGTTGAAATAGCCAGTGGATTCCATCATTTCGGAAAATGTCCGTACATAAGGCTTTTCCGAATTCGTGTAAGCACCTGAATCTTTGAGATAGTTCGCAACCGTAAAGCTGTTCTGCGTATCTTTCATATATTTTTCCCACATAAAGTCGATCAGGTAGTTTTCAATCGATCGAATCTCATTAGGATCTGGATCAAGATAATTCTTCATGGTCATGAAGTTGATGTTATCATGGCTCCAGTCATCTCCCCAATGGCTGGTCGTCGTGTCCAGGCCGGTTGTAAGATACCAGTCACGGTAGATGCCGTAGGTAGGACTATCCGGGTCCTTATCCTGCGTTTTGTCTACCATAAATTCGGAGTGAGCCTGCGATGTTTGATCAAGCTCAGCAAGAATATTGAATTCAAACTGAGTGAACTTATCCAATTGCTCCGCACCGGACTTCAGCTTATAATTCACGCGAACGCTGTTATTGCCGATATTGCCAAACTTGAGCGAATAGATATGATGCTGTTCACCATTAACAAGCTTGGTTTCCACAAACTGTACGGATTCGTCATATCCCGGATTCCCATCAGGAAGTCCACGTCCGGCGCGGGTATTATTGACCATTTTGTCCCTAGTCTGGCCGGCCTTGATTTCCGGGATATGCGCGGCATCAAACGGATCATTCTCGTCAACAGACTGAATGTCTATGGATTCTACGTCGATGAGGCTGTCGTCGTAATGCAGATCCAGCTTGACGGGCATATTGATCGCAGCCTGGAAGCCGGGGAGCGCCACCGCATCAATCATTCCTGATTTGTACAGGATGGAGCGAAGGTTAGACTCACGATCTTCCATGGAAGTAGAAGCATTGTTTGGACTTTGAGCATTTTCCTGCGGATCGTTGTCGCCTGCGCGTACCGCCGAAAACTTAAACTTGTAAGTTTTTTGCTCATCTGGCCCCAAAACCAAGCTGGTGGCATCGGTAAAATAGCCGCGTCCGGTCTTCTGTATATCTTTGGAATGGATATATAGAACGTTTAGCCCCGGAAACCAGCCGCCGCTGTCCCCAACCCAGTTCGAGTACAGACTTCCGTTGCGCAGCTCGCCTGTGTCGCCCAACCAATAATCCACGTATTCAATACGTGCGCCGCTTTCCGGCACTGGGGCAAACATCATGAAATTCCCTTCGCCGCTCGTGCGGATGGCATAGGAATATCCGCTGTCGGCACCGGCAAAATTATGTACAGTCACCCGGTTGTCATAGGTATCCGATACCGATTGATATTTGTTATTCCAAGGCATCGGCAAGCCGATATCGCCAAATTCCATATATTTGCTGCTTTTGTTTTTCAACGTAATTTCCCATAGCATCGAACCATCGTCGGTATCCATATCAAACACGGATTTCACGTCAAAGCCTTTCATCGCGCGAGCAGTCGTCGAGTCGAGATTCTGTCCGATGAAATTGACTTCCACTTTCTTGCCGTCCGATGAAGCTTCTTTCGTAAAATATTGGTTATCCGGATTGATGTTCGTAAACTTTGTTGATCCGCCGGCCGCCAATGTTTTATTCGTATCTACTTCTACAAAGCCAGTCCTGTCGGCAGGGAATTGATTGCTGTCACCGATACGGTAAGAAAACAGCATTTCGCCCATCCATTGATGCTGGACATCGTTTTGCGGCGACGTATTGTTGGGCAAAACAAAATTGATAGGCTTACCGCTTTTGTTTGTCGGGTTATTTTGAATATATAATTCTTCAATTTGCCCTAAATCACCGACCTTGGCAGAAAGACTCGCATTGGAGATACTATTCGTTGCTGCAGCTGCCGAAGGCACCGCGTTTATCCCTAAGGGCAGCACTTCGAGCAACAACGTAAATGCAGCAGCCAGGGACATCAACTTTTTAGCAGTCGTTTTCATCTTAACCTCCTGTTTACATTTCGTAATTCCATTCGCCTTTAATAGCGCCTTCATTTTTTTCTCCAGTAAACACTAATATTCCGGCTTCCAGACCGCCCAACATTAAACGTTTAGATTTTAAGTTTTATAGCCATGATTTTCTGTCCTTCATCCCATAATCCCTACTCCTTTCTCTGTTTCCGTCATTGGAAAGCGCTTACTTAATTGTATCACCCATGATTTATATTGAAAAACCAATATTCCAACCTATAATTATGAGATTTCAACCTTCCTTTTCATAATTGAAAATTATAGGGAAGTATGATATTTTAATACCGAAAGTTTCTGATTGGCTTGATTATCGCAAAATTCCACTATTTAGGAAACCGCTTTAGCAAAACGTTTAAATTTTTCTGCATCCTTGTGATATTTCACCATACAATTACCTTGAAATGAATGCCGCAAACTACTTATTATAAATGAAAGCGCCATTATTATTGATCAAAGTGAGGGATATCCTATGTCCGAGCTAATCATGCACTTTGTAACTCCGCCTATTCCTTATTTTATAGACAGCGGGAAACATACTTTCTTGCCAGGGGAACGACATGTAAGTCGTTATGCTATTAATGTATTCGATATTATTATCGTGACCAAAGGAAAGCTGTTCATTGGTGAGAATAATATGGAGTGGATCATACATAAAGACGAGGCGATTATTTTAAGACCCGATGCGTATCACTATGGCACAACTTCCTGTGAAGAGGAGACCGAAATTACCTGGATTCATTTCCAAACGTTTGGAGCCTGGGATGAAATGAAAAGTATAGATGCATGTCTTGAAAACCAAATGGCGTTATTTGAAAAACATAAACAGAAAGCTTATCTCCATCACTGTGAATTAAGCTCGATCTTTATTCCAAAAAAATTAAAGTTATCTAGTAAATCAATGAATGATCTTACTGCCTTTTATTCCTTGGATAATGATCCGCGTTCGCTTCGCAATTGGCGGAAACAAACGGCCTTCCAGACTTTTATGCAAAATATTAATTATGATTCAGCGATAGCAACCAATTCAACCGCAATCCATCTTGCTGAAAAAATTGAATTGTTTATTCGTCAGAACTATACCTCCAAGATCACGAACCCCGTATTAAAGGCCCAATTCAATTACCATCCTAACTACTTAGCCAAATGCATGTTAAAAGTCTATGGCTTAACCCCCATTGATTACTTGCTGCATTATCGGATCGAACAAGCTAAAAAGCTGCTCATTCAAACGGACTGGTCCATCGCTCGTATTGCCGATGAAGTTGGTTTCAGCAATCCTGCCTATTTCTCTTCCGTCTTCACCAATAAGCAAGGAGCTTCACCAGCTAACTTTCGAAAAAAGGAATGCCGGAAGCCTGAAATCATTTAGAATAAACAAAAAACGGAAGCTGGCCATCCTAACCCCAGCTTCCGTTTTTTTTATTTCCAGTATCGGCCTGTTAAATTTTAATTTCCGTTCGTTTAAATTGATCATCTATAAATAATATACTCTTAACCATTTCTCCTGCATTTGAAGTGAAACTAAGTCCTTTTTCCAACATCACATATCTGGTTGGATAGGCGGCATAACTGGTAATCCTCCAGCCCTTCTCAGCCGGCTCAATAAAGCCATTTACACATCTTATTTCCCCATCGCCGTCTGTATATAGATAGGTTGTTGAACCAAACCCAAGCATATAAGCAACAAGCTCTTCCCCCATATCCCAGTCATCACCTTCAATGTTAGAGAAAAGGCGGCTGAATAAAGGGTCACTCGATTTTTTAAAAATCGATTGCCCAAAGCGGTTTCTGGAAAGCTCCGGCATATTTAAATTAGGTGCTGCAATGCTATACGTAGAAGCTGCCTCACCGGGTTTTAATTTACGGGTTGTCGAATATACATTCCAATCATAACAATTAAACACAGCCATCGTTGCCCGGTAGCCGGCTTCCAGCAATCTCGTGTCTCCAAGCGTTTCGTAAGAAGATCGGGCAGCACCGGCTACTAATCCTCCCCATAACGAATGCGTCATAAAAGATAAAGCTTCCCACCAACGATCCGGAGCATTTGCTCTATAGTCGTTACTAAATCCAATATTCGCAATAATCAGTGGGGCATATAATTCAGCTTCATCCTTTAACTTAGCCAGGCATAACGCTTCACACGTAGGTCCAAACCCGGCATTATCATAGAAATGCTCCGTCACCGCTCCTTGATATCCTTGTGAGCCTTGCTTTAGTCCTTCCACAAACTGCAGCCATAATCTATGCAGCTTATCATACCAATAGATTAACTCATTTTTTTTCAGATCCTCCAGCAAGTCAGCAATATAAAGAATAAATACACCAACAAGCTGAGATTCCTCTTTTTCGCGTTTATTTCGATGGCAATCCGGGTCCAGCCTTATACACATGACTTGGGCAGCCCAGGTTAAATAAGTGTCCGGCTTGGCATAAGACAACAAGGATGGATCAAAGCGGGACAATAAATAATATACGTGACCAATGTAATCGAAATCATAAATGCGGTAGAAGGAACCGTAAAGTGGCTTGGGAGTTGTAAAATCTCCATCCTCAAACCAATGATGCTTCAAATCCAGGAATGCGGAAGTTTCCACTTTATTCACTTCTTTTGCTGCAGGGGGAGACAGAAGATTTTTCATCAGTATAAATGATAATTTACCAAGGGATTCCCCTTGGTTTGATAATGGCATAAATGCATATGGACGAGTTGATTCTTGGGAGGCATTAAAGCTATGGTTACATAACCAAGCTGCTCTTCTTTCCAGTAAATTATGAATGGGTTCAAGTACATTTCCAACCAGCACATCGCATTTTCCATTACCCAGTATAGCCTCTAACTTAATCTCTCCCGCTGATGTCAGCGGTATCACAGCACGTAAACGTTTAGATTTTTCGTTAGAAATAAACTTAAATTCATTCGTAATGTCGGCTTCCTTCATGGTACCCGCTTCGTCTAATGCACTGAAAATTTTCACCGAATGCAGCGTATCCTTTTCCGGCAGATTTACTTCAGCAAAAAACTTTCCCTCTGTAGTCGTCACATGCGAATATGTCCAATGCGGATGCCCGTACTTTAGCGCCTTTGTATAAAATTCCTCTTGATCTTTAAATGGTGTAAAAACAAATGACCATTCTCTTTCATCTGAAGGCGCAAGTGTAATAGATGAGTAATCGCCGCTGTATATCCAATCATTGTCTGCAGACTGCCCCATCGAACTTCCATCCTCAACAAACGACAACCGGTGATACAGCATTCCATCCAATGATGGTGAGACCTGTTCCAAAAACCGGTTTACATAGCTGCAATAAGTGCCAAAAGCGGCAACACGATTTCCAGTGCTGTATATGGCAAGATGAGGGGCCTCATTACTTCTTCGCATAGCCGCAAATTTGGAGAAATCCCCGCCTAAATGAGGAAATACCGCACAAGAATGCTTCATGTTTCTCAAGACATCACGATCTCGGAACATAATATAGGCAAGAGAAAACCAGCAATGAAATCCATTTACTTTTACAGGATGGTTCGTTGGGTTTGAACAGCGAATGCTCCATTTCCATTCCCCATTATGATTGAGCAGGTACTCATATTGAACTTTAAATTTATCATGCACAAAAACAACGGTAGCCGATTGATCATCCACAACTTCAATATGTGCTTGTAAGTTATCGCTTTCAATCATTTCATTATCAATCATAGCACTCCACTGTCCAAAACGTTTATCCTGATCAGAATAACCAGCGTCTTTGACATATTGCAAATCAATTACCCAATTCATCTTGTCCGGATCATCTGTCAGTAATAAGGATTCTACAGTGCCTTGTGGTGACAGGTATACTTCAAAAGTATCGTTACGAAGCAGCTTCAAGTTCTCACTCCTATTGTTGTAATCTAAACGTTTAAATAATAAATTTATATTATCATAGCCAGATAAGTCCCAGCAAGCATTTTATACCTATTCCCCAAGTACACAGATATAAAGATGATTAAGGCTTTTCCCTTTGTTCTCCCCTAATTATTTAGAGCTGCTAGAAGTAAATTTATTCTAATTAAATAATAACTTTAAGTTAATCGATTTACCTTTTATACAAAAAAAGAGACCGCTCTATTAGGATGATACAGTCCCTTCTCGCAACCATTAATTTTTCGAGGTTCTAGGCTCAGCTACGGATTCCCGCTCAATTAGTTTGCATAGCGGAATATCCTCCATTTTCTCATCTTTTCCACTAATCATATTGCCAAGAGCCTTCATAGCCAATCTTCCCATATCATGTAATGGCAAATCCATTGTTGTAATCTTAGGACTTAAATAAGCGCTGAACTCCCGGTTATCAAAGCCTACGATGGAAAGATCCTTCGGTACCACTATCCCTTGTTCTGATGCAGCCCGCAATGCACCGGCAGCCATCAAATCGTTCATAACAAGAATAGCAGTAGGCGGGTCGGGCAATTTCATAAGCTCGCCTGCCAGCTGATAGCCAGAATCTATACCCCAGTCGCCGACCTTAATAAATTGCGGGTCAAAAAGCAGCTGAAATTCTGTCAATGCCTTATAATAACCGTTAAATCGCAGCCTGGACGGGATCGAGTCCATTAAACCACTTATGATCGCAATACGAGAATGTCCCTTGCTAACTAAATATTTTATTGCATCATAGGAGGCTTGCTCATCATTATATTGGATAGAGCACTCATTTTGTGCGTAACAATACGTGTATACAATCGGCTTGTTATACGTATTGATCATACCTGTTAAATCACGGGGATGTACACCAATATAAATAATGCCTTCAACTTGTTTGGATAAAAGGTTCGATACCGCATCTTGCGCATGCTTTTGATAATAATCGGTATTCGCATAATCATAACCTACTCTTTTTTGCAAACGGAGATTGGTTAATAAGATATGCATCTCATTCTTCTCTGCATATTCATTAATTCCATCAATAATTTCAGGTACATTAAAGACAGTTACGTCCTCCGCAATTACCCCAATCGTATTCGTTCGTTTACTCTTCAAGCTTTTGGCAATATCATTAGGCCTGTAATTAAGTTCTTCGATTACTTTTAAGACCCTCTCTTTCGTCTTGGGCCTTACATTGCGGGTGCCATTCAATACATAGGATACAGTTGCCGTGGACACATTTGCCCGTAATGCAATATCTTTAATGCCGATTTTCTCCATGAACTTCATCCTTTTTAAACGTTTCACATCGTTCTATTGTTATATCATTAACACAGCTAACATACAAGCCATTATGTCTTTTATCGTCACATCACGATACGATCAACTAGCAGCAGCTGCAGATAAAATCATGCTTTCCAAGTTTAGAATCTCATCTCTGGAATCTGAAAGACCGATTATACAGCAAGATGATGCCGTCTCTCCCTCTTGCAAATATAATGCCTCTCCATCCGTTATTTTCTGTGACATCCGATTCGGCCGTGTTCTGCATGGTTCTATCGCAAACATAAAGCTGCTGTCGATCTGTTTAGCTATAAGCGATCTAGGAAAATCAAACAGTGGCCGAATGACATACCCTGCATACGTCTTGTCCGTATTTACAATCATTTCCCCTGTCAAACCTCTGCTTACATTCATTTTACCCAAATGTGGAGAGAGCTTAGCAAAGTGATATAAACCATCTACCGGTCTAGGAACATATTGATAACATCTCATAGGATAGGCTTCCTTGTTTGAAGGAATATGAAAGGGATCTTCCTCAAGCGGAGCCGAATCTCTTATTAATAGTTCATGTTGACTTGCCGGCAGAACATATCTGCCTCCCTGATGCATAAAAGAGCCCGACAGCTGTATATGATATCCATCATCCAGAACCTGTGTATGACCGCTGCTATTCCTCACCGTTTCTTCTCGTAAGATTAATGAACTCCCCCATTCTGTACTCATTTGGATTCGTTTGTCGAATAACCATTCTCCATGCCGGTTAATCACCGGGACTTGCCCTGCAATCTTTACGGATTGATCATCCCAAGCAACTTGAATGCTTTCTGGCGCGGCAATCGAATAAGATCCCGAGCCATGCAAAGTAAAGCCTTCACCAGGTGTTCCGAATAACTCTGGGCCAATCGCAGCTACAGCTCCGTAAAAGCCTTTCATCCAGCCTGTTCCACTCGACTCATCAAGCTCTACATTTGATGGATGCAATAAATAGTCCTCGCTTCTCTCCCAACTCATCTTTTGTGACCCTAGATGAAGCTCTCCAATATCCATCCCCCTATCAGGGAGTACGGTGAAAAGCAAGCTGCCATTGGATATTTCGATGATCGAAATGAATGCTCCGTTATTGTCTTTAATAAGGCGCTTACGAATATAACCACTATTAGGCAGGTTAATAAGCTGGTTATGTTCTTCTGCTAACAACCATTTATTCCTCATCATTTTAAGGACTCCCCTCACCTTTACAGTTTGCTGCTCTTAAAAATAGGGTTGAATTTTATTCTGATCTAGCGTTTAATAAAAGCGAAGTCTAATGTTAAACGTTTAGATAATTATACGATGACAGGACAGGTGAATTCAATGACCGAAAAGGCAAAAATGATTGTTGACAAAGATTTTATGATTGGCGAAGTTGATGATCGTCTCTATGGCTCTTTCATCGAGCATCTTGGGCGAGCTGTGTATGGCGGCATTTATGAACCCGAGCACTATACTGCAGATGAACAGGGCTTTAGAACGGATGTTATTGAACTTGTACGCGCACTTGATGTGCCTGTAGTCCGTTATCCTGGAGGTAATTTTGTTTCCGGTTACAATTGGGAAGACGGAGTTGGGCCGCTCGCTTTACGACCTCGTCGTCTTGAACTCGCTTGGCGTACAATTGAACCTAACTATGTAGGGCTTAATGAATTTATGGACTGGTGCCGTAAGGTTAATACCGCTCCGATGATGGCAGTCAATTTGGGAACTCGCGGACCCGAAGAAGCACGGCAGCTGATCGAATATGCCAATCATCCTTCAGGCTCTTATTGGAGTGATCTTCGTATCAGTCATGGATACAAAGATCCGCATAATATTAAAACATGGTGCTTGGGAAATGAAATGGACGGACCATGGCAGATTGGGGCAAAAACGGCTGATGAATATGGAAGGATTGCTTGTGAAACAGCAAAAGTAATGAAATGGGTAGATCCCACAATTGAATTAGTTGCTTGCGGCAGTTCCTATTTAGGCATGCCTTCCTTCCCAAGCTGGGAAGCAACGGTGCTGGAACATACCTATGATCATGTTGACTATATTTCATTGCATCAATACTATGGCAACCGGGATCAGAACACCGGAAACTATCTTGCGCAGTCCATGGGCATGGATCATTTTATTCATACCGTTATTTCAACGGCTGATTATGTACAAGCCAAAAAACGCGGTAAGAAGAAAATTAATTTATCCTTTGATGAATGGAATGTCTGGTATCATTCTAACGATGCGGATACAAAGATTGAGCCTTGGACGATTGCGCCTCCTCAATTAGAAGATGTATACAACCATGAGGATGCCTTGCTTATTGGCACCATGCTAATTAGCTTGCTTAAACGGGCTGATCGGGTGAAAATGGCCTGCCTCGCCCAATTAGTTAATGTAATCGCACCTATTATGACTGAGAATGGCGGCGTTGCCTGGAAGCAAACGATTTATTATCCTTATATGCATGCAAGCTTATTTGGCCGCGGAACTGCCTTAGTACCGCTCATACACTCTCCGAAATATGATGCGAAGGATTACACAGATGTGCCTTACATCGACGCTGTTGCTGTTCACAATAAGGAGAATGAAGAGATCACCGTATTCGCTGTAAACCGCAATCTTAGTGAAGACATTCCTTTTGATATTGATTTCCGCAGCTTTGGTACATACAAGCTTGTTGAACATATTGTCTTAGAACATGATGATCTGAAAGCGGCCAATACCGCCTCCGAACCAGATAAGGTAAAACCTCATTCAAATGGCAAGTCAAGTACTGGAGATAACGGGACCCTGGAAACAAAGTTATCCAAAGCCTCTTGGAATGTCATTCGTTTAAAACTAAATTAAGCTGCAATTTCGTTGGCCAAATCAAGCAACGAAATTCTCCGCAGCCGTTTGTGCTTGGCCCGGCCTGGCTCATAATAAACAACCCTCCTGTCATATGCATATTTGAAGAGCATCTACAGGAGGGAATGGTATGAACGACTCGAATTCCGGCAGCAATGCCAATAACGAGATGATCCCTGTGCCTCAGCCCTATCGGCCAAGCGACGGCTTTGGCGGTCCTGATCTGGGCCCGAGGGATATAATGAGGGACTTGGAGAATCCAGACATGCTTCTCCCTCCGGTCACCGATAACGGACTGGTGCCGAATCTGAAATTCTCGTTCTCCGATACGCATATGCAGCTCAACCAAGGAGGCTGGTCCCGTGAAATTACGGTGCGCGAGCTGCCGATTGCCACTACGCTCGCCGGTGTAAACATGTATTTGACGCCAGGCGGCGTCCGGGAGCTTCATTGGCATCAGCAAGCCGAATGGGCTTATATGATTTGGGGAAGTGCGCGTATTACATCGGTTGATCAGGATGGTAGAAATTTTATTGCGGATGTAGGCGCAGGTGATTTGTGGTTTTTCCCGGCGGGACTGCCGCATTCCATTCAGGGGCTGGAGCATGGCTGTGAGTTCCTGCTTGTATTTGATGACGGCAAATTCTCCGATCTGAATACGCTCTCGATCTCCGACTGGTTCGCCCATACGCCCAAGGATGTGTTATGCGCCAATTTTGGCGTGCCGGAATCTGCCTTCGACTGCATTCCATCCGAGCAGCTGTACATTTTCCAGGACGAAATACCCGGCTCCATCGACAGCCAGCAAGTCCACTCCCCTTACGGAACCGTACCGCAAAGCTTCAAATACCGTCTTCTCGCGCAGACCCCCATTGTTACACCCGGCGGTACGGTCAGGATTGCCGACTCAACCAACTTTCATGCCGCCAAGACAATCGCCGCTGCGCTTGTCGAGATCAAGCCTGGCGGGATGAGAGAGCTTCACTGGCATCCCAATAATGATGAATGGCAATATTATTTGACCGGACAAGGGAGAATGACTGTCTTTGCAGGGAATGGAGCTGCCAGAACCTTTGATTACCGTGCGGGTGATGTCGGCTATGTGCCTTTTGCATTTGGACATTATATTCAGAATACCGGCGATCAATCCTTATGGTTCCTGGAGATGTTCAAGAGCGACCGGTTTATGGATGTCTCCCTCAACCAATGGATGGCGCTGACGCCCAGAGATCTTGTCAGAGATAATCTGCATGTCGGGCCTGAGCTGTTGAATGCTCTTCGCAAGGAGAAATGGCCGGTCGTTAAGTATCCGGGTCAATCTTATCTGAACAAAACAATAAAATAATAACGCATGCCCATTCATGCGGAAGGGAAAAATAGGTTTGATTGTAACTCACCTTTAGGAGTGATCATTTTGAACCGGCTACCTTTCACACGATTGGGCTTTATGCTGTTTGCCGCTTCTCTGCTCGTAGTAGGAGGCTGCGGAGCAGCAAGTCATACAGAACGCAGCCAGACCTACATGTACAAGCAGACGCCAATCCCTGTCACACCCAATACCGCTCCGCCTTCCCAGATTAGGAACAGGCCGTACGCAGCGTCTTCAACAAATTCAGCAGAGCCGATTGCCAAGCAAAAGAAAAAAGTTCAAGCCCTCTATAAGCTTGCAAAACGAGGCAAAGTCGAAGGTATTAAATACCCGGTCCATACCACTGTCATTGACAAGGTAGAGAAGGATTGGGGGAAGCCGGACAAGACTGTCTGGTCTGGCCAAGGCAACTACTGGACTTACAAGAGCAAGAAAGTCATATTCGGATTTAATAAGGGCAGCCAGATCTTTGAGGTGAGATCCAGTGATCCGGAGTTGCAGAAGCTGACGCGGAAAAGCGTGGAGCAGGCATTAGGAAAGCCGGACAGCCCCGCTTATGATGACAATAATCTCTACTACACGTATAACGTCTCAGATACTTTCCAGATCAAATTCGCAATCTCGAAGAAAAAAGACATGGTTAATTATGTATCCGTCTATGCCCCCAAGGATGCGGTGAACAATATGGCGGGAGGTTAACGGCAGAATGATAGACCGGTGTCTGCAAAAATAGGCGAACTTCTCATTGGGCGGGAGCATAGGTTATCTCATTAGTCTTATTACCTGATGTCCCTAATGAAAGGCGGAGAGCTAGTGGCTGTATCCTATATGGATTTCACTTCCCCCAATGTGCAGTTCTGGTACGATGTAAACAAGAATACAACGTTCAAAAAAGATAACCGGAACTTTATCAACACGTTGTCGATTGAACAGTTAAATACCCTCGGCAATGTATCCTTGCTGGATATTTACCTCAGCCGTTCTAATGTGGTAGAACCTCATATTCACCAAAATGCATCTGAGCTTGTTTATTGTATTTCGGGCTCTGCTGTTGTATCGCTTATCAATCCTTTTACGGGTAAGCTGCTTAATTTCCCTATTCAGCCCGGTCAGGTCACCAACATCCCGCAAGGCTGGCCGCATTATGAAATCGCTACAGTTGATCATACTCATCTGATTGCAATCTTCGACGCGCCAGTGCCGGAGTTCATCGGTTTGTCTGACATCCTGCGTCTGACACCTCCCGGCGTGCTCGCCCATACCTACTGTCTGAATGAACAAATGGTCCAAGAGACCTTGGCGCCTATTACCGATACGGTCTTTATTGGCCCGCCAGCCAACTGCCAACCCAAACAGATGACCCGTGAACCAGAAGCCCAGCAGCCCTACTCCCCATACCCCAATGAACAGCAGGCATTTGGCCCCTTCGGACATCAGCCGTATCCGCAGCAGCAATACCCGCCACAACCGTTCGGTTATCTCCAGCAGCCAAATCCGCCCTATTTCTTCTAATCCACACTTGTAAGGCCAGTTCGCATGAAAGAGACAGCCGCGTTTAATCTCGCTGCTGTCTCTTGTTTATTGCCTCGTTATGCCGACTGCTTCGGGAATACAAATGCCTCGGAAGCACTGATATGCAGGCATCCCTCCAGTCCGGCATCCAAATGCTCGTCATGCAGGAAGGAGATTGGCTGGCCGTCTCCCGTCTTGGCAAGCACCCGCCACCGCTTGCCCTCAAATACGCTGTGCAGGACATGGACAGGCAGCTGATTGGCCGCCACTGTATGACTGGATTGCCATAATACCGAATCCGGACGGAATAACAGATCAACGGCCTCCGCCTGCAATACCTTCGAATAACCCGGTGATGTGCCTACAATCTCATGCCCGGCAATCCGCACCGTAGCATGCTCACCTTCCCTTACCAGCTTGCTTGTCAAGCGGTTGCCGGCTCCAAGCAGCATGGCGGCGGATAAGGTTGCCGGACGGTCATAACAGATTTGCGGGCGGTCAATCTGATCAATCGCACCCGCTCGCATAATCATGAGACGGTCTGCCATCGCAAAGGCTTCATCCGGATCATGGGTGACATGGAAGACGGTCGTACCCAGCTGGCGGAATAAATACGCCATCTCGGAACGCATCTCAATCCGCAGGCGCATATCAAGATTGGAGAGCGGCTCATCAAGCAGCAGCAGGTCCGGCTTGGTCGCCAAAGCCCTCGCAATAGCTACACGCTGCTGCTGTCCGCCGGATAATTGCGGCGGAAGCCGATCCTCCAGGCCTTCCAGATGCAGCAGGGCCACAAGCTCCGCAAGCTGCTCGCGGATAGCGGCTGCAGGAAGCTTCTTCCTCCGGAGTCCATAAGCCATATTGTCATAGATCGTCATATGCGGCCATAACGCATAGTCCTGGAACACCATGTTAATGCCGCGCTTCTCCGGCGGGACAAGCCGCGATACCGATGCAACTGTTGTCCCCCTCAGACGGATCTCTCCCTCGTCCGGCTGCTGAAGTCCTGCGATCAGTTGGAGCAGCGTTGATTTGCCGCAGCCTGACGGACCAAGCACACTGATAATCTCCCCTTGCTTGACCGAGAAATTGATATCTTTCAGGGCCGTATGGGAGCCAAAAGACTTGCTCAGACGTTCGACTTCCAATATCGTATTCATCATGATTTTACCCGCTTTCTTGAAGGTTTAATAAGCAGCTCCATGACCGCTATTATGAGAATAACGAGACCTCCGCCGGTTAATGTCGCAGCAGCGGCGTATCCGAATTTCAGATCCTCGAACGCTTTATTAATAACCACCGGGAGAGTCATGAAATTCGGCGGATACAATATCGATGAGATTGCCAAATCAAACACGCTGGCCCCAAACGCGGCAAGTCCCGCATACAGCATAGCCCCTTTAATCAACGGCATCAGGATCGAGACGAGCCGCTGGCTGAAGGACGCGCCTTGCATCTGTGCCGCCGAGAGCAGCTGCCTTGGCACCTTGGCCATGGCCCCGACAACGACCCTGGTAATAACCGGAATTACCCCCGCTACACTTGCCAGGATCAGAATCCATGGCGTTCCGTAGAGCAGCAGCCCGATCTTCTCAAGCCAAGCCTGATTCCAGATAAAGATATAGCCGATCCCCAGCACGATCCCCGGTACAGCAAGCGATACCAGCGAGATAACATCGATCGTTTTGCGCAGCTTGAACTGTGAATACGTGAGAACATAAGCAACAAGGAAACCAACGAACAAACCGATAACGGCAGCCACGGCAGCAATCTCCAGCGAATGGGTCAGCCCTTCCAGCAGCATGTCATTATTACCGGCAAACAATGCTTTATAATGTTCGAACGTCAGCTCACGCCCCTTGCCGAGTGAGCTGCCTGATATAGACATAAGCAGATTAGAACCAAATGGAATGCCGATCACAACAGCAAGAAATACAAGATTGCCAATGACGAGATAGATCCCGCCTTTGCGCGGTTTCCTAGGCTCCGAACGCGTAGCCCTCGAGGACAGGAAATCATACCGCGACTTGCGCATCGCATACAGCTGAACACTCATCGCCAGTGCAATGAGCATTACGAGATAAAAGGATAATGCCCCGGCCATATCGAACCGGATCGGCGACGTATACAAGGCCGAGTAAATCGAATAAGGCAAGGTCGGGAAACGGAATATCGTCGCAATCGACGCCGGAAGACCAAAGTCGCCTACCGTATCCATAAAAACCAGCATGGCACCGGAACAAATCGCAGGAAGCAAGAGCGGCGCCTGGATCGTCCGCCATACCGTCCAGCTTGAACCGCCGGATAAGCGGGCTGCCTCACTCAGCCTGTCAACCTTCCATTCGAGCGCCGAATAAACCGTTAAGTAGGCAAGCGGGAATTTGCTGAGCGTCATGACTACGATAAGACCAACCGGTTGAAAAATAAACGAGTGCAGGCTATGCCAGCCCAGCCACTGCGCGGCAAGACCGTCTGCCGATGCAAACATAACCCAGCCCTGCGCCAGGATGAAGGAAGGCGTAATGATTAGAATCCATACGGCAAAATCAAGCAGCTTGGCACCGGGGAAGGTCCAATTCGATCTGGCCATGGCAATCGCCGTACCCGCAATAGTCGCCAGCACGGTCGTCCCAATACCCAGGATAACGGAGTTTTTCAAGGAAACATACCACAGCGGCCGTCGGAATACATCCAGCAGCAGCGATAAGTTACCCAGCTCGAAATGACCAAAAAATACTCCCGGCAGGAGCACCTGGATAACAACAGCAATTAGCGGCAGCAGAATAAGAAGAAACAGGACGGCCAGCACGAGCCAGCCAGTCCGGTTTCCTTGCATCCCAAATCGCAGCATTATTTCACCGCTTTATCTGCGAACCATTGTTTAATCTCGCCTTCATGCTCGCCTGCCCAGCCCGCTTCTGCTACGACCAGCTTCGCGTCTGCCGCACGATCAGCCTTTGCGTTAACCCCTTTTGCCGACGGTTCGAAGTAGCTTTCGTCGCCTTTATCGATCAGCGCCTGCTGGGTTGCCGGATCAAGCAGGAATTCTACAAATGCTTTTGCAGCCTCCTGATGCTTGGATTCCTTTTGAATCGCAGCTACACGTACCGAAGCCGGTGCTCCTTCTGCCGGCCAGATAATATCTACAGGCTCGCCTGCATTCTTAAGCGTGTAAGCATTGCTTTCTTGAAGCGCCGCAGCCTTGATCTCGCCGTCAGTCAGAGCTTTAGCTACGTTGGGGTTTTTCGGATAGACATGTACATCGTTCTTGAGCAGGCCGTCGAAGTAACTTTTGCCTTGGTCCATGCCTTTCGACTGGAAGAACCATGCTACAAACGGATATGCCGGTGCCGCTACAGCAGGATCAGCCATGCCGACAACGCCCTTGAATTTCGCATCCAGCAGATCATCCCATGTTTTGGGGGCACTGCTTGCGTCGAATGCCTTCGTGTTATAGACGATCACAGATGCCGCATGCTCACCTGTCGGGAAATAGGTATTGTTAGCAGGGACAAGCGATTTCGCAAAGTCTGTCAAGCCGTCCAGATTGCTTGGTGCCCAATTGTCCAGCAGCTGCCCTTTCTTGCTCATTTGGTCGATTGTTGGCATCGAGTCCATCCATACCACATCCCAATGCGGATTGCCTTTCTCGGCTTCGATCCGGGAAGCAATCTCTGCGCCATTGCCGGAGACAATCTCCAGCTTATAGCCTGTTTTCTCTTCGAACATTGGTTTTACAATATCATCAAAGTCATTCAGGTACACCACAAGCGGTTCGCTTTTGTCAGCCGTATCCGCAGCGGCTTCCGTTGTTGGCTCGGTGCTTGCTTCTGTTGTCGCTGCTGCGTTTGTGCTGTTTGCAGCTGCTGCATTGGCCTCATTATTATTGTTATTTCCGCATGCCGACAGTGCTGCAGTTGCCATCAATACGCTTGCTAGCATAAGACCCTTCATTCTATAAGCGTTTGCCATTTCTCTTACCCCTCCAGTATCTTCTTCTTTCATTCTAAGATTAACGAGAGATTGTAAAAGGAAGATTAAGTGAATGATAAGATTAGATTAAATAACATCTATCCTTATTGATAGGTTCATCGAAATTATCTATAGTATGGCAGAAGAGATAAGGAGATGAGCCCAAATGAATATTCAGCAGCTTCGCGTATTTGTCCATGCAGCCCGCTTGTCCACCTTAACAGAGGTCGCGGCGGAACTTCAGCTTAAGCAGCCCACAATCAGCTTTCACCTGAAAAAACTCGAGGAAGCTATTGGTGTAGAGCTGTTCTACAAGCATCCCCGGCAATTAAGATTGACAGATGCAGGTCAAGCGCTTCTTCCTTATGCCAAACGGATTTGTGCGTTATTGGATGAATCCGGCCAACTGATGAAGGAGCACCGGGAGCAAGGCCGCGGGCAATTAAAAATAGGAGCCAGCTATACGCCTGCTACGTACTTCCTGCCGCCGTATCTTGCTGCTTTTCAAGCCAGCTATGAGAAAGTGATTCCGCAGCTTACGGTGAAGCAGGCCGGTACCGTCATGAAGCTGCTGAGAGAGTTCGATATTGATGTGGCTGTCGTATCTTTAATCGTTCGCCCGCTTGATGACCTGGAGATTATCCCGCTGGCCGATGATGATCTCAAGCTGGTGTTGCCCAGCAACCATCCTCTCGCTCATCAAGAGAGCATAACGGTCGAAGATCTGCGGGGACAGTCCTTCCTTCTGCATGAGCATGGCTCAACCTCAAGGGAATTATCCGATTTGTGGGCCAGGGACAATGGACTGGAATGGATCATTGGCATGGAGCTTGGCGCCATTGAGACGATCAAGGAATCCGTCAAGTATGGGATCGGAATTGGCATTTTGCCGTGGCGGAGTGTAAAAAGAGAAGTGGAGGCCAAAGAGCTTATGCTGCGTGATTTGCCGGGGAAAGTACAGCAGCGCCATATTTGCCTGGCTTACCGCAAGGATGAATTAATCGCCTACCAGGTCAGAACCTTTATTCAGTATATGAAGCAGGCCTGTATACAGCCGCACTCGCAAGCATAAACGGCTGCTCCGTCATTGATACTGTCTATATTCTGAATGAAAAAGCCGCCTGCAGTCACCTGGGCTGAGGTTGACCGTAGAGACGGCTTTTTATGAGAAAACTTCTATATAAAATTAAATTACGATTCCAATCGATAGCTTACAAAAGCAAGCTGCTTGCTGTCAGGAGACCAGGAGTTGACATTAATCGTCCCTTGTCCGCCAAACAGCTGAACAAGCGTACGATATTCGCCGCCTTCGCTTGACATCAGACGAATCTCTACTTGCTTGTTAGGCGGGTGATCGCCGGGTTCAACATCGCCCTTCCGGTACGTAATATACGCGACCTTCTGTCCATCCGGCGACACATGCGGGAACCAGCTGTTGCTTTCATCAAAGGTTATTTGCGTCTGCTCGCTGCCATCCGCCTTCATCCGCCACACCTGCATAAGGCCTGTTCGGACGGAATTGAACCAGATATGCTCGCCATCGGGGGAATATTCCGGACCATCGTTAAGACCCGGCGTATTCGTCAGCTGTGTCTCTTCCCCCCCAACAGCCGGAATCGTATAAATGTCATATTGGCCTTTTCTCTCGGCGCAATAGGCAAGCGTATGCCCATCAGGCGACCAGCCATGCAAATAGCTTGGCCCCAGCGGGGTTATTAGGACGGGATCTCCCCCTGACGTCGGGAATGTATAAATACGCGACTGGCCGTCTTCTTTCGTATGATGGCTGACGGCCAGACGGGTATGGTCAGGCGACAATACATGATCATTGTTGCAATGTACCGCAAAAGAGGAAGGAATCTCTTTGCTGGTACCCTTTTCCATATCATAGCTGTAAATCCGGCCCTTGCTGTTATATATAAGTGTCTTGCCGTCTCTGGTCCAATTCGGCGCCTCGATTAAATAATCGAACTGCGCAAGAACGCGGCGCTCGCCGGACTCTGCATCAACCGTCTCAAGAAAGCTCGTAACATTTGAAGAATCTGGCATGCTTGTCCTCTCCTTATGTAAGATGAATACAATACCACTATCCTAGCAGATTTCAGGCCATCTTTCACTCTACCTTTGCGCCAAACGATCGGAGCATGCTTATCGCCTGGGCCGTGTCCATGCGCGCACCCTTCACATTAACGGTCATCCAGGGTACGCCTTCGAGCTCCGCCCCGCGCAAATCTGCGCCGCTAAGATTCGTTTGATTCAGATTCGCCCGCGACAGATCACACTTCCGCAGATCGGATTTCTCCAGCGATGCCCCCATCAGATCCGCTTCAACAAGCCGGACCTCTCTCAAGCTCTGTTTATCCAGCTTCACATGTCTGAGGTTCGTATAAGACCAGTCGCCTTTCACAATAGTGATCCCGTTCAGCTCGGAACGGGTGAAATCCGAACCGGTCATTTTGCATGATGTGAATTTGGAGACAAACAGATTGGCCGTCTCAAAGCTGCAATTTGTAAAAGCTGACTCGATATGGATCGATGCATTTAACGCTGCACCATGAAAGTCGCATTCCTCAAATCGGCAGCCACTTGTTGTGGCTTCCTCCAATTGAGCATGAATAAACTTGCATTTTATAAATGTGCAGCGCATCAGCTCGGCTTCCCTGAAATCCTCCCCGCTGAAATCAACACCCTCGAATAACTGGTCAGTATAAGTCAGCATCGATTGGTCACTCCCTTATTGAATATTGGTTATTCCCCATTGCTGTTGGTCAGTAAATGCAAGTGTAAACTTCAGCTTATAGAACATCCACAGATGCTCTTCCGTTTGCAATTTCTATTCTTCCATATAAGCTGCGTATTTGAACGGGGAATTACTGTCATTCTCCGTCGATTCAAATTCATCAGGCATCTCTTTCAAAGGTTTGCCAACATAATAAAATTCGAGAATCAAGTCTTTTTTCCTTTCTATAGACAAAAAACAGACAAAAAACAACCTGCCGCAATAAGGACAGGTTGTTTGGCTCCGACCTAATTCGAACGCGGCCGGCGGTTATAGCCCTTCTCTTCGTATGGCTGAAGCTTCTCGAGCCATAGCTCGAGTAATGCATCTACTTCTGCCTGATATTTTTTCAGCTCGGAACGGTCATTCAGATGCTCTTCGCGGGGCTTGATTGAATCCAGCTCTTCAAAGACAAAGCAGTTTCCGCCGTGTTTGTTCCAATCCTGCTGCAATTCAAAGATACTATTCATATTCGTTTGCTGCATAAAGGCCAAGCGGTTCTTCGCGCCATCCAGATCCATCGTACCCAATACCAGGATTTTGCCATTCTCCGCATTACGGATCTGATAGATGCCCATCCTGCGGAAAGACTGGGCATAGGCCGTTCCAAGCTCTCTCTTCCGTTGTTTTTCCATATTGCTTCTCATCTCCTTCATACTTATTTACTAATTTACTAAATAAGTAACGAAGTCAACGATAGCATACCGGTTAACTTCCCGTCAACCGCCAAGAAAAACAGCCTTATTTCAGGCGAAAACCTCTATCGAGGCCTCTCAAAGATGAGCGACCGCGTTTAACGGTACTCATAACTTATAGAACGGCTGCGCTGTCCTTAGGAGTAGGAGGGCAGCCTACGTTTCGCGAATGAAATAGAAGCACAGTATAGAAAAACTTATACTTCTTATATTTAAAAAAGCCCTGTAAATGAAAGATACATTTACAGGGCAAGTAAGGATCAGGCGTGTTCCCTCTCCTTCAGGGGCAAGCTTGAAGATCATGTCACAATAATTCGTCTCATGATTAGGATCATATGCCGGGGCTGCATGCTGTTCATAGGCGAATTTCACATTGGAAGTCATACAGTATTACGGAACCTATTGAACGAAGAATTAGGCTACATTGAATCGGCTGCAGTATAATCCGCACATTTTGGATAAAGAAGCTTTATTTCCGCGCATTTTACTGTAGTAACTCCAACGCAGCCCCCGCGAGGCACCAGTATAACCTGATTTCATTAGAAGAAATCCAACGTAAGGTGTACGGTGACTAGGCGGACTTGCCCAAAGTTAAACTAGGGGGCTGCGGGAATTATCATCTTTTATTTACTATTGTTCCAAAAGCCGGAGCAGCAGTACCGCTGCTTCCGCACGCGTTGCTGTTCCGTTTGGTACAAACAGGTTTCCGCCGCGGCCGTTAATTAGACCTTCCTGCTTCAATGCATCAACAGCATCCTTGGACCACTGCGGAATAGCTGCATCGTCGCTAAAGCCCGCATTCCCAGTTGCCTCTCCCGACAATTGAAGGGCACGGGCAATCATAACAGCCATCTCTGCACGCGTAATTGTTGCATCCGGACGGAAGGTTCCGTCTGCATAGCCGTTAATGATACCGGCATTCACAGCGACAGCAACGGCATCAGCTGCCCAAGCCGGTATGCCCGCTCCGTCATCAAATGCCACTTCCTTACCAGTGCTTTGCAGCTGCAAAGCATTTACGAGCATGACGACAAACTCGGAGCGTGTGACGGTATGATCCGGGCGGAAGGTTCCATCCGTATAGCCGGTCACAATCTTTTTCTCGGCTGCTTGCTTAATCAGCTGTTCTGCCCAATGTCCCGCCAGATCCGTAAAGGCCGGGAGCGGAACCGCTGTACGAGTAATGGTTACCTTATAGGTCTTCGTATTCCCGTTTTCTGCCGCCACTGTCCATTCCAGAACGTTAGTGCCTAACGACAGGCTGACAGAGCTTTGCGAAGCCGGTACTTGACCATTCACCTTCAGCCCGACTCTCGCTTTGGCATCCGAAGCTGCGGCACTGACATCCACTTGAGCAGCCTCCGTCTCAACCGTATAAGCGGTAGTGGCTGCGCTAAAGGCCGGGGATAGACTGATAGCTTGACCGTTAGCTGTTACATTGATGGATTTCAGATTCGCATCACTGGAGAGCGGCGGCGCACTTGTCACCGGAGCCGGGGCCGGGGCTGCTACCCGAACGATACGGCTCACTTCGTCTGCGGCGTTGCCGGCCTCATCACTTGCGTTGTAAAGAATCGTGTAGACGCCAACAGTATTTGCATTCACAACATCACCGGTGACAAAAACTTCCAGAACTCCTTGTCTGTTATCCGCAGCTGTTGCACCTTGATCTACATAAGCAGAGCCTTTCGTAATCTGAATATCTGCTGCTCCAGTCAGAGTAATAACCGGTTTAACCGTATCAATGGTCCAGGTATAGGAAGCTGCATCCCCAACCACATTGTCCGCATTAACGGCATGAACTTGGATGGTATGCGTTCCGTCTGCCAACTCCGTTAAAGCAAGGGGAGCGGCCGCCGCTGTCCATTCCCCGTCATCCAGGCTGTATTCAAAAGTGGCGTTCTCCTGATTGCTTGTAAAGCTGAAGGACGCTGAGCTGTTATTCGTAACGGCATTAGGCGCACCGGTGATAGTGGTGGAAGGCCCTTCTGTCACAACCGGCTCAAGCACTCGAACGGTACGGGACACAAGGACTGCCGCATTGCCTGCTGCATCGGACACGGTATATTGAATGGTATAATCCCCTGCAACTGCTGTATCAACTGTGCCGGTGACGATAATTTGTCCGGTAAGATCGCCGTCATGATTATCCGTTGCGCTTGCTCCAAGCTCCGTATAGGCTGTTCCTTGCTCCAATTGAACAACGGGATCGCCATTTAATGTAATGATCGGCTTAACCGTGTCAATAACCCATGTGTACTCGGCAGGCGTATCATCTGTATTGCCAAAAATGTCTGCTGCGCGGACATACAGCGTGTGAGAGCCATCAGCCAGCTTCGGGAAAGTAACTGGCGAAGCACAGATGGTGTAATACTCGCCGCTGTTATCCAGACTGCATTCAAAAGTGGAGCCTTCTTCACTGCTGGTAAAGCTAAAGGTTGGCGTATTGTCATTCGACACCAGCGCCGGCTTATCCGCGATTGCCGTTTCCGGTGCTGTTGTATCAACTTGCGTATTCAAGTAAGTTCCATAAACGTTTAATTCCTTGATGGACCACCAGAAGTCCGATGTACCCGTCTGAACAATCTTGATAAAACGGACAGCTGATGCCGTTACATCGATGTTCATAGCCCCGCTCGTACCGTTGCCGCTTGCAACGCTGCTGCCCCAATCCATGCCGTCTGCCGACACATATACCTCGTAGCTCTTCGCATAATCGGACCCGCTTGATTCCGTTACAATCTTCGTAATGTCAGCCGCCGTCTTCATGTCCACAATGATATATTGGCCGTTTGCCATCGCTATGCCCGCACTCCAGCGCGTATCGTTGTCTCCGTCAAACATATTGGAAGGAGCATCTCCGCTGGTTGGCGATGATTCGGCTGCCCAGCCCGTACGGTCAAGCGCGCCGCTCGAGATATCGGTCGTGGCTGCCGTTGCGGTTTGGCTTGCAGCAGAACGGTTGCCGCTGCCGTCTTTCGCGACGATTTTGTACGTATAGCTGGTAGAAGCCTTTAATCCTGTATTGTTGTAAGTTGTGGAGAGAGTTGAACCAACCAGTGTATTATTCCGATAGATATCGTAGCCTTCCACGCCGACATTATCAGTCGAAGCGGTCCAGCTAAGGTTAATCTGGCTGCTGGAGACCGCCGTTGCTGTCAAACCGGTTGGAACGGTTGGCGCTTCAGCATCTCCTCCCACGAATTCCTTCATGGTCTGTCTCATATTGCTGCTCGATGTTACGCTGCCGCCGTTGCCGTTCACAATATGGGTAATCTCGCTTCCTGCGGTGCCGTTAAGCCAAATGGTCGTCAAATGATGCAGCTGAATACCCGGATTTGCTGGGGCTTCAATCGCATTCTCCAGCTTAACCGCCGCATCCCGGAAGTAGGAATAGATGCCCAGTCCCCATGCCTCGTGACTTGTTACATCATCGCCGATTTTGTAGGAGGCATATCCGTTAACCGTTCCGTCATTACTCATCCAGGATTCCTGATCCGGAACATCGTATGGGATTTCCGATTGATAGAAATAAAGCCTTCCGCCATTGCCGTTCCAGATCGTCTGATATTCATTATGATGCTCGTTGAATAAACCGTAGATCGTGACATCATCACCATTCACTATAAGCCCGTTCTTCGATATATTAGATGTCCAGGCTGCACCCGCTCCATGGTCGGCACGCCAGATCCAGAAGTGATCGCCGATGACATCATTGCTGTTGATCTCAAGGGCCGTATCATTGCTGCCATTCACATGGCCGCCGGTACGGAAGAACAAGTCGGATAAGGAAATCGGATTTGCCGAATGATCCATTGTGCTGCCCGGCTCGCCAACCTTGAGCAAGGTTGAGGATGTCTCGGCTCCTGCTTCAATAACAAGCCCCGACACATTAACCCCATCCACATCATCCACCACAATGACATCCTGCCCGTTATCCGGAATAAGCGTTGGCAGTCCGATGCCGTAAACGACAGTATTAGGTCTGCTGATATGGATTGTATCGCTCAGATGATAAATACCCGGTGTGAAGAACAGGTTTTTCCCTGCATTCAAAGCCTCCGTAATAGCTGCTGATGTTGTATCTGGCTTTGCTATGTAGAAATCATCGATTGAGATCGATTGGCCCGGCGTCGGACCGTTCGCCCAGCTTGCCCCTTCCGTGTCGGTCTGCAGGGACGGTACAAATACCTGGTACTTGTCTTCGTTATCGATATAAAGATAAGGCTTCTCTTTAATAACCGGTGTCTTGTCGATTACGGTATAAGGCGGGTCCGGGAATTCGCCGGAAGGGGCGTTTTTATCCCCGACAAATACCATGTTCCATACGCCGTTCGACCATTTGTTCCATTCACTGTTGCGGGCGAACCATTGCTGCTGCGAGGCGGGAGTAACATCGGCATCAATCTTGGAATCGGCCAGAAATCCGCCGCTGGCCCAGCCTGCACCCCAGGAAGGTGTAAAATCAAATAGATGCATATCTTTGCTTACGACATGGACACGGCGCATTGGAGCAGCTTGAGAAACGGCGAATCTGACGGTGGAGTCAGGGTCTGTCGGAGCAATCTTCAGATTCTCGATCGAACGCCAGAAATTCCGGGTCGCATTGCCGTTATCCCATTTGGCATCCACGTTTAATGCGCCAGTTATCGCAACATCATCCGGGTTCTGCCCCAGTCCCGCAACGGAAGTGTTAAAGCCGACATTCATATTGACATTGTAGGAGCCGGGCTTGAAGAGCAGCGCATAGCGCGCATCGCCAAATTCGTTTTGTTCCTGTTCGCCGTACACAGCGCTGGTAACGCTTTCAATATCGGCTTTAGGCATAGCTGGATCAAAGACATAAACATTAGGACCAAAAATAGTGGAGTTTGCAGAGGAACTTGGTACAGCAGCATGAGTGACTGTAGGATAAACCGTGTTAAGACTGATGGCGAGCGCCAAGGCAGATACAGCCGCCGTCACCTTTTTCATCTTTTTCATTTTTGCCTATTTACCTCCCAAATGATATTGGTTGGAAGTCTAGTTGGCGGGTCTAGCTACATAATAACGCTTTCATTTCCAGGAGGAGTATAGGCAAACTTTAGGAAATAGGTGTTGTAAAATTAAGGACTTGATACATAATGTCTCAAGTCCTTAACAAGCCTTCCCCCCAAGTCGGGTATTTAGGCGACCATCCATAATGCTGTTTGGCCTTGTCATTCGAGGCACCACGCTCGCCGCGGTTCATGCCATCCTGTACCGCAGGCACAGGTGCGCCAAGCGCATTTGCGTATAACGGCAGCCAAAGCTTGCCGGCCGCCGGCTCATCATCCACAATATTAACAGGGCCTGCAGGCCATTCGAGTGCAAGAAGGGCAGCCAAGGCCGCATCCTCGATATGCAGGAACGAGGTTCTGCCATCCGTAGCCGGCACTTTACCCTGCTTGACCTGACTGGCGAACATCCCATTGTTGGGCTCATAGAACGTACCGGGACCATATAAAGCACCATACCGCAAAATAACGGCATGGGGCATTTCGGCTGCCGCCCGCTCCATCGCAATGACCCCGTCTACCGAAATTTTTCTCGGCAATGGCGCTTCCTCATCCAGACGATCCTTCTCGGAGGCAATTCCGCTGCCCGGCTCATAAGCCCATGAGATGCTTTGCACGATCATCCGCGGCACCCCTGCTGCCAAGGCCGCATCAACCAGATTGCGGGTACCCTCTATTCGAATCCTTGCATTGTCTTCCAGATTCCATTCACTAAGAGCAGTCAGCTGGTGAATCACAACATCCGGACGATAATCGGCAAGCAGCTCAAACAGTCTCGTCCTGTCATAGATATCGGCAACAACCGCTGTTGCTCCGGCTTGCTCGATATTTGCAATCTTCGATGCGCTTCTTGTCATTCCCGCCACTTCATGCCCGGCTTCTACAAGCAAGGGCAGGAGCAGCCTTCCCACTACGCCGGCAGCGCCGGCAACAAATAGTTTCATGCAGCTTCAAGCTCCTTCATCTGCAATTTTATTGCGACTGCTCCGCCCTTGAGCCTTTCAGGCTTATTCGGAATAAAAAGCGCAACAGAGGCGGCACCGCGAAGAAAATAAAGAAGGTGCGGAACAGCTGATATCCTGATACCATCGACAAATCAGCATTAATCTCATGGGCCAGAATGCCCATCTGGTCCATCCCTCCAGGAGCAAGGCTTAATAAAGCGGTGGACCGCGATACCGGATGAAGCAAGGTCATCAGCTCGCCAAGCCCCCACGCGCATAGCATAAGCAGCAGGCCGCTGCCGATGGCAAAAGCAAATGTCCTTACCTTCCGCTGAAGCTTGCCCGGCTTAAGCAGCAGGCCGACATAGGTGCCAATCATCAGCTGCGCTGCACTGATTAATCCGGAAGGAAGCGAAGGGCCATGCAGCCCGACTCCTTGCAGAGCAGCCGTTGCAATCGCTGGACCAAGCAGAAATGCCGTAGGGAAGTTGATCCGGTTGCCCGCAATTGCGCATAACGCGCATACCGGGGCAAAGATAAGGATATTGGGAAACAGACCTGCCCAATCATCATGCTTGGTCGTTAGTGTTACTGCCGCAGTCGCAGCATCATGGACTTGTCCAAAGACCGGACTAAACACAAGTAACGGTATGCCAATAACAATAATCATCAGCCTGACGACCTGCGTCACCGTCACAACTGTCAAATTAACACCTTTTGTTTCTTCCGCCAGCGCCAGCACCTGCGATAAGCCTCCCGGGATACTGCCTAATAAGGCCGTCTTGAAGTCCGTATCAGACAGCTTGGACACCGCAAAGGCAATCCCCCCGCATAACAGCAGCAGGATAACCGTCATCAGACACATGGTCGGAAGCTGCTCCCCCATTGCTTTAAGCGCAGTCCCCGTCATGGACAGACCAATCGTATAGCCGACAATAATCATGCCGGTATTGCGGATCTGGCTTGGCCATCTGTATTTGCCCTTCCATACATTTGTACCAATTAACACCGCAATCATTGGCCCAAGCAGCCAGGGAATAGGTGTATTCAGAAGATTAAAGAGCACTCCTCCGCCAACAGCGGTCACTAGCGTTATAATAAACGTAAATCCCTTTGAGTCCAGCTTCATTGTCCTGCCCATTGTAAAATACTCTTCCTTTCCTTACCGGTTAATCATACAAGAAAGTAACGATACCTGCATAATCCTCCAGCCGGTCTTTTGTCAAGTCCAGCTCTTGAACCTCTCTGCTTGGCTTGCCGGCTGCTGCAATGAATTTATCCACCTTATCAAACAGAAGCTTACCCGGCAGCCCAAGAGCTTTGGTCCGGTAATGCATCGGTATTGTAACAGCCGGCCTCAGCTGATTCATAACCTTCGCGGCATCTGCACCGTTTAAAGTCATTTTGCCTCCTGCCGGAACCATCAGAATATCCACTTTCCCGATTTGCGAGACTTGCTCCTCCGTCAGCAGATGTCCGAGATCTCCGCAATGGCATACCTTCAGGTCCCCTGCCTTAATCACAAACACAATATTGGGTCCCCGTTTCTTGCCGCCGGCTTTATCGTGAAAGGTTGGAATTCCTGTGATGGCAACATCCTTCTTCACATAGCTTCTCGGCTGATTAACCAGCATATATTCACCAGAAGCGACTTGAATCTGGTTATGGTCCTTATGATCATGCGTGACGATTACAATATCGGATTCGATGCTTCGAGGCATCCTGTAACCAAGCAACCGCCCGTAAGGATCGATTAATATCCGGGTCCCTTCATCCGTTGTAAGCAAAAAGGAAGATTGACCATACCATTTGATCTTCATAATAAGAATTCTCCTTCGAATATGTGCGTATTTTCGCACAATTTAGAACTAATGGAACCGACTGCGCCATTCTTAAGGGCAGCAGCTTGCAATAAATTAATCCAATAAATCAGCAATCGTATAATTACCCAGCACAAAATATACCTGTTCGGATATGTCTCCCATGATCTTCTTGAAGGATTCATTCACTTTCTTGCCAAAATGATGATTTCCTGTCGTATCCAGCATACGATCCCATGGCGGCTCTTCCTCATGGACAGTCTGATACACCTCGCGAAGTGTAACCTGCTCCGCCCGTTTGGCCAGCTGATAGCCGCCTGTACGACCTTGCTTCACCTCAATGATGCCGCCTTCAGCGAGCTGCGATAAAATTTTGCGCAACGCGGTTGGTTCACAATGAATCTGCTCTGCAATTTCACTGCTGCTCAGCAGCTCTGACTGGGAAGCCAATACGATTAAGGCTTGTACGCCAAATCCAAACCGTTTCAGTTGTGCCATAGCTGATCAACTGCTTCCTCCTTTTGTTTAATATGTGCTGATTTTAGCACACTTTAAACAATATGACAAAACTAATGAAGGACTCGGCAAATCCGCGATTGCTTATGTACTTAAACGGGGTGTATTGTTGTTACTATCAGCTTAATCGGCAAATGCTCGGAGAGGTGAGTTCCTATGTGGAAACCGGACAGAAACAGCAAACAACCGCTGTATCAACAAATTGCAGCGTATTTAGAGCAGCGAATTACATTAGGGGAGCTGCCGCCCGGCAGCCTCCTGCCATCTGAACGCAAATTGGCCGAGCAATTAGGTGTGAATCGAAGCACGGTTGTGCAAGCCTATGAAACTATTCGCGCTTCCGGAATGATCGAGAGCATGACGGGAAGCGGTACCCGCGTCTGCGGACATAAATGGGGAATGGATTCAGCTCCTAATTGGAAGAATTATGTAGAAGGCGGCACTTTTTTACCTAATCTGCCGTTTATGAGAAGGATAAGAGAAGCGATTCAAAGCGGAGAGCCATTCATAAATTTGGCGAACGGAGAGCTGGCTTCCGAGCTGTCGCCAAACGAAGAGATTAGAACGTTAATGCAAAACAAGCCGTTTAACGAGCCGCTTGGATATGGAGATCCTCAGGGCTATGTTCCGCTGCGGACGGCGATAACCACCTTTCTGTATGAGCAGCGGGGGATTCAGGCAACAGATGAGTCTATTCTGGTTACATCGGGCTCTCAGCAATCCTTATATCTCATTACCCAATGTCTGCTAAGTCCCGGTGATGCCATTGCGATAGAGAATCCGTCCTATGGTTACTCGTTGCCCATGTTCCAGTCGGCAGGAATCCGTCTGTTTGGTCTGAATGTAGATGAACATGGCATTAACCCGGACGATATTCGAGCTTTATATAAGCAGCACCGCATCCGGATGGTATTCCTGAATCCGAATTATCAGAATCCCACAGGCATGGTTATGAGTCCCTTGCGCAAAGCGGAGGTTCTGAGCTGCTGCGAACAGCTCGGAATTCCTATCGTGGAGGATGACCCGTTTAGTTTGACCTCATTCGATGAAGAGGCGCCTCCCCCGATTAAAGCTTTGGATCGGAACGGCAGTGTATTATATATCGGTTCCTTGTCGAAAGTAGCTGCTTCCGGTCTTCGGATCGGCTGGATGGTTGCCCCTCAAACCGTCATCCGGCGCTTGTCCGATGCACGGCAGCAAATGGATTTTGGACTTAGCATTTTCCCGCAATGGATAGCAGCTCATCTGATTGAATCCTCCGCGTTAAATCCGCATTTGGAACGACTGAGAGATTCCTTGCTCCTCCGCCGTGATGTCATGGCAGAAGCCCTGTACCGCAAGCTCGGGAACGAAGTTTCCTTCCAGCTTCCTAACGGCGGGTTAAATCTCTGGTGTAAGATCAATGCGGATATCAAGGACTATCGCCTGCTGAACAGCGGTATCCGGAATGGCGTATTGTTCATTCCGGGCAATGTATTTGGCGGGGAATCAGGATATGTGCGATTATCCTATGCCCGGTCTTCTATTGAGGAGATCGCAACCGGAATTGATAAATTCGCCCAGGCCTTGAAAGAGACATTGTCCAGATAAACAAATGACGTATGCTCTGTCCGCAATTCGGGCACAAAGCATACGTCATTTTTAATTTAAGAACCTATAGAGTACGGGTTAATGCTGTTTACCCTCCGCCTCAAGCAGCTCCTCGCCGCGAATCGCCATCCGTCCAAAGATCATGATTAGAAATGGACTTGAGAGAAAAGCTAATGTCAGAAAAATAAAAGCGATTAATTCCGTCGACATTTGTACCACCCTTTGCTTTATGATGTTTGTGCATTCATCATAAAGTTCAACCCGGCTTCTGTAACCAGCCAATTAGACGGAACTTCACCCATCCAATCTGTTTCTGCGCGAGACTCAAGAAGATGCTTCTTCCCTCAGTCGCTCTTCACTCTGGCCGTGGATTGGCGGATATTGATCTCCGGGCGAAGCACAATCCGTTTCTTGACCGGCTCGGCTTCGTCCAGATTGGAGATCATCAATTGGAACGCCTGCTTCGCCATGCTCGCAATCGGCTGTGCCACAGTCGTAAGAGGCGGATCTACAACAGCCGCCAGGATCGTATCGTCAAAGCCGACAATCGACAGCTCTTCGGGTACCTTGATCCCGAGACTCCTCGCTTCCTGCATCGCCCCGATGGCAAGCACGTCATTACAACAGAACAACGCGGTTGGCCGATCCTCGCGTCCCAACAGCTCGCCAGCGGCGCGGCGGCCTTCCTGAATCATATAATCACAGATCACGATATTATCGTCGGCAAATGGAATTTGCCGGTCCTGCAATCCTTGCCTGAAGCCGCGAATCCGTTCACGGGCGCTGCTCACCTTTAATTGCTCGGACAGGATCGCGATTCTGCGATGCCCCATCTCAGCGAGATGCTGCGCAGCCATCAAGCCGCCAATATAGTCATCCGCGACCACCGTATCCACCTCTAATGCCGCGGTTTCACGGGAAATCATAACAATAGGAATATGTCTGGCCTGCAGACTTGTCAGAATCTCCTGATTGTCCACCCCGGTACCAATGAGGATACCGTCGACATTTTTTTGCTCAAGCAGGGCAATATAACGTTCTACTCTCTCATCTTTATTGTCCGTGCTGCACATGATGACGCTATAGCCCAATTGATGGGCTTGATCTTCGATTGCCCGCGCAATCTCGGAGAAGAACGGGTTGGATATGTCCGGTATAAGCAAACCTAACGTATAGGTCTTCTTCCCCATCAGGGCGGAAGCGTTCACGTTCGGCTGGTAATTCATCTGCTCCATAATTTGAAAGATCTGTTCCCGTCTCTTCTTGCTGACATTGCCTTTTCCGTTAATGGCATTAGAGACAGTGGCAATCGAGACCCCTGCTTCTTTGGCCACATCGTATATGGTTGCTTTCATGCCGAATCCCTCTGAAAAGTAAGATGGGGGATAGATGACCTATCCCCATGATTTCCTATTATGAGTGTTTCTATCGGCGGTTGCAACCGTGGAGAGGGCCAATTGCCGGGCTTATTTGGCCGTAGAGTTCAAGATCCATTGATGATCGGGATCATTGTGGAACTTCCATATCCGGCGCGGCCCCGCCATGACATTCAGGTAATAGACTTCATAGCCGGGAGGTGCCGCAACCGGATGATAGCCCCGCGGAACAAGCACGGCCTCGCCGTTCTTCACGACCAGCGTCTCATCCAAATCCCTTTCATCCGTATACACCCGCTGAATCGCGTAGCCTTGCCCGGGATCTACCTTGAAATAATAGGTTTCCTCCAGAAACGATTCCTCGGGAAGGTTATCCCGGTCATGCTTGTGAGGCGGATAGCTGGACCAGTGGCCGCTTGGCGTAAACACTTCGACTACAAGCAGGCTGTCTGCCGGCTCCTGCTCCGGCAAAATATTTTGGACGAGGCGTTCGATATTGCCGGAGCCCCGTACTTCCGTCCCTACCTGTTCAGGCGCGATCAAACGCGCTTCATGGTTTCCGTGGCCGGGCGCGGAGCAGACGGCAACCTCCAAGTCCGTAAGAGCCTCTATTCCGTACGATTGGCCATTAGGGACATAGACCGAATACGGCGGGATTTTCTCGAAAACACTCATCCGCCGGCCGATATCGCTCCATTCCTTGCCGGCAGCCTTTACGTTCGCCAGCCCGCTCAGCAGAACAAGGCATACTTCCTTATCTTCCGTTTGTCTGTTGATGGTCTGGCCCTTCTGCAATTTCAGAACTTCAAAACCAACATAGGTCCATCCGGCCGATTCAGGCGTAATGGACAGGACGGAGCCGTCCGGACCCGCTGCGCTCTCTGGAGTGACGATAAGCTTGGACATGTTCGTATCCCTCCGTTATAGTATGGCAGACTGAAGCAGCAATTCGTCCAGCTCTGCCAGCTTGATCGCTCGGTTCAGCTTGCAGGACAGCTTCGCGGCGAGCGCGATCCGTTCCGCCTGCAATCCGTCTTCTCCGGTTACCGGCAGTGCCGTGCCATGAACCAGACTGTCGATAAACTGCTTCGACTCATCCGCGTAAGCGCCCATATAACGCTCCAGGAAGAAATGCAGCGGTTTGTCGGAAATAATGCCTTCCACCGTGCTCACAACAGCTGTATTCGGATGGTCGTTGGCAATCGCAACGCTGCCTTTGGAGCCAAATACTTCAACGCGTTGATCGTAGCCGTATACCGCCTGGCGGCTGTTGTCGATGACACCAAGCGCGCCGTTTGCGAACTTCAAAGTAACAATCGCCGTATCGATATCGCCGCATTCTTCAAATACAGGATCAACGAGGACGCTGCCTTGCGCGAATACTTCCACAACCTCGCTGCCGGATACGTAACGCGCGATATCGAAATCGTGAATGGCCATATCCATAAACAATCCGCCGGAAACCTTAATATATTCCTTGGACGGCGGATTCGGATCGCGGGAAGTGATCTTTACAATATGCAAATCCCCGATGGTTCCCGCTTCCACATGCTCTCTTACCCGTTTGAAGTTATGATCGAAGCGGCGGTTGAATCCGATTTGCAGCTTAACCCCTGCTTCCTTTACCGCTTTAATCGCTTCAGCCGTTTCCAAGATGGACATGCTGACCGGCTTCTCGCAGAAAATATGCTTGCCGGCTTGCGCCGCCTGCTTGATCAGCGGCACATGCGTATCGGTGGAGGAGCAGATAAAGATGGCATCGATATCCGGATGCCCAATAATGGCATCGGAATCTTTGGTCAAGAGGCCAATGCCTTTTGCCGCCGCCCACGCTTCCAGCTCCGGTCCGGAATACAGATCGCTGACGCCAACGATCTCGACCTCCGGATGCTTTAGCAGATTTTCCGCATGTATTTTACCAATTCGGCCAGCGCCGATGATGCCGATTTTTACTTTTGACATCGAGTAGACCTCCCGTATGATCGATTACCAGCGTGTTGTAACCATTTTCTTGCGCGTGAAGAACTCGACGCCGTCAGTGCCGTTTGCATGCAGGTCGCCGTAGAACGATTTCTTCCAGCCCGAGAACGGGAAGAAGGCCATTGGTGCCGGAACGCCCAGGTTAACGCCAAGCATGCCCGCATCAATTGTTTCGCGGAATTGGCGCATCGACGCCCCGCTTTGCGTGAACAGGCAAGCGCCATTCGCGAAATCGGAACGGTTAGCCAGCTCGATTGCTTCATCCAGCGTGTCTACGCGTACGACAGACAGGACGGGAGCGAAAATTTCATCCTCCCAAATTTTCATCTCGCATTGCACCTTGTCAAAGATGGTTGGACCAACAAAGTAGCCTTGACCATCCGAAGCCGCATCCTTCCGGCCGTCGCGGATCAGCAGAGCGCCTTCCTTCTCGCCGATGTCAATATATTTGAGCGTGCGTTCCTTGTGTGGTCCGCGAATAACAGGGCCAAGGAATACGCCGTCTTCCATGCCGTTGCCGATCGTAATGTTGTCGGCAGCCTCCTTAAGCTTGCTGACAAGCGTGTCGCCAACCTCGCCTACGGCTACAACGACGGAGCATGCCATGCAGCGCTCGCCTGCAGAGCCGAAGGCTGCGTTTACGATTTCTTTTACCGTCAGATTCAGATCCGCATCCGGCATAACGATGGAATGGTTTTTCGCGCCGGCAAGCGCCTGTACGCGTTTCCCATGCGCCGAAGCGGTTTTGTACACATACTCGGCTACCGGTTGGGAGCCTACGAACGAAATCGCCTTAATCGCCCTATGCTCCAGCATGCCGTTTACGACATCATGAGCGCCATGAACGATATTAAATACGCCATCAGGCAGTCCCGCTTCCTGCAAAAGCTCAGCCAGACGGTTAGCCAGAAGCGGCGTACGCTCCGAAGGCTTCAGAACAAAGGTATTGCCGCAAGCAATCGCCAACGGGAACATCCAGCAAGGCACCATCATCGGGAAGTTGAACGGCGTGATACCGCCAACAACGCCAATTGGATAGCGGTACATACCGGATTCCAGATTGGTCGCGATATCGGGAAGCTGTTTGCCCATCATCAGGTTTGGCGCGCCGGCGGCAAACTCCACGCATTCGATCCCCCGAAGCACCTCGCCGTACGCTTCGCCGTAGCTCTTGCCGTTCTCCAGCGTGACCAGCTTCGCAAGCTCATCCCAGCTGTCGACCAGAAGCTGCTGATATTTGAAAAGAATACGCGCTCTCTTCGGTACCGGCGTGCGGCTCCAAGTTTTGAATGCTTCGGCGGCCGTGCATACAGCCAGATCGACGTCTTCTTTTGTCGACAAAGGAACGTTTGCGAGAACTTCTTCGGTAGCCGGGTTGTAGACGGGCTCGCTTTGCGTTGCTGCAGCTTCTACCCATTGCCCGCCAATCCAGTTTTTTAATACTTGTGTCGTCATAAGAGCACCTCTTCCTTGTATTTGCGAATCAGACTACAATTTCACCGCGTTCACAGCGGGCGATATAATCATGAACCTGCTCTGCTCTAGGCATGGCATCCGAGCAGCTGTGGCTGGAAATAACGATACACGCGGACGCGCTGCCAAATTCCATGCTTTTCTCGAGCGTCCAGCCTTGCATAACGCCGTACAGGAAACCCGCCGCATAAGAGTCGCCGGCGCCAAAGGTCTTGATCACCTTCGCCGGGAACGACTTGGCCCGGTGGCTTGCCCCGTCCTTCGTGTACGCGATGGAGCCTTCCTTGCCATGCTTGATAATGACGATTTGCGCGGAATGATTGAACCATCTCGATGCCGTGCTATGATCGTTATGCTCCTGCTCGAAGCATTCCATCATATCGAACTCTTCCCGCGTACCGAGGATGATGTCGCATTTCTCGGCGGCAAGATTATAATAAACGGCCGTTTCCTCTTGCGATTTCCATGTATAAGGGCGGTAATCCAGATCAAAGGCAATAACCGTGCCATGCTTCTTCGCATATTGAAGCGCTTGGAACACTGCTTCGCGTGAAGGACTTTGGGCAAGCGCCGTTCCGGAAATAAGAAGCAGCTTGGATCTAGCGATCAGCTTCTCATCTACTTCGCCTGGCGTAAGCAGCAGATCGGCCACGTTGTCGCGGTACATCAGGATGCTGCAGTCGGTTGGACTCTTAATCTCGGTAAAAGCAAGCCCGGTAACCGCACCCGTGTAGTCGTCTACGACATTGCTTGTATCAATCTGGTTCTTCTTCAGATAATCGCGGATAAAGCGGCCCATTTGATCATTGGCGATTTTTCCGATAAAAGCGGTCTTCAAATCGAAGCGAGACATGCCGATCGTAATATTGGCCGGTGATCCGCCCACATATTTCGTGAATGTACTCGTCTCTTCCATCGGACGGTTAATTTCGTTTGCGTTCAGATCGATGCAGAGACGGCCGATTGCCGTAAAGTCGAGAGACCGGTCAGCCGGAAACTTGATGTCGTTCATTGGGATTCCCCCGCTTTCGTAGGAAGTAGCGACTCCAGATAAGTGATGGCTTTGGACGCGAATTCAAATGCCGGAGCTTTGGCAGGGTCTTGCTCCCCCTCGAGCATCGCCCAGCCGTTGTAACCGCGGGCCAGCAGCTCCTCCACAACCGGACGGAAATCAAGATCGCCGGTACCCGGAACCGTAAACACGCCTTTGCGAATACATGTGATGAAATCGGCTTTTTCCGCACGCGCTTCATCCAGCACTTGCTGCCTTACATCCTTCAGATGGATGTAGGCGATCCGGTTATAATGCTTGCGAAGCACCTCGAGAGGATTCGCTCCGCCATAGTAGGCATGCCCGGTATCAAACAGCAGGTGCACGAGGTCCGGGTCGGTCAGCTCCATCAGACGGTCGATTTCTTCCGGACTCTCTACCGCCGTACCCCCATGATGATGGTAAGTCAGCTTAAGGCCATGTTGCTTGGCCAAGGCTCCGGCTGCGTTCAGCCCTTCGGCAAGACTCTTCCAGCCTGCCTCGTCAAGCGGAATAACCTCCTTCTCGTGAGGCGTGCGGCGCGGATCGAAATGAAGCGAACCGCCTACCTCGCATGTGCTGATCACCGTACTGCCCATTTCCTTGAGGAACAGGACATGCTGCTCATAAGCCGCAAGCTCTTCCTCCCGGTAAGCCGGATCGGAGAAAAGGACGGATTTCCACTGGGATACCAGCTGCAGGTTTCTTTTCGCCAGCTCCTGCTTCAGAACTTCAATATCTGTCGGATATTTGCGTCCCATTTCGGTTCCGGTCAGGCCTAACCGCTGCATATCGTCCATAATCTGCTCGTAAGTGGTGTCGGCACCATGCTCCTTCACGTCTTCTCCGACCCAGTTGATTGGATGGGCGCCAATCTTAAACGGCAATGTCTTCATCAGCCTCAGCTCCCTTAACGTCTTATATCGTTCTTGCGGCGCGGATTCGCTGCTTCATGTCTTCATGCGCGTTAAGCACTTTCTCGCTTACCGATACTTCCGGCACGCCAACGTTCCACCAGGATTCGTAACCGGCTGTATTGGTACCCGGCACAACCGGAATTTCGATCAAGGTCGATACCGTCTCTTGCTTGGCTTGAAGGAGTGCTGCCTTAAGCTCTTCCGCGGAATTCGCCTTATAGGCTTTGGCCCCCAGGCTGCGGGCATGGGCTGCGAAATCAATCGGCATGTAACCGCCGGTAAGACGTCCCGTAGCATTATCGCGGTAGCGGAATTCGTTGCCGAAGCCTTCGCTTCCGTGGCCGCGCTGCAGGTTATGAATACACTGGAAGCCGTGATTATCAAATAATAAGATCGTGATTTTGACGCCTTCCTGCAGGCTTGTGATCAGTTCGGAATGAAGCATGAAGTAGCTTCCATCCCCTACAACGGCGTAAACTTCCCGTTCACCAACTGTTGCCAGCGCCGCGCCAAACGCTCCGCTCACCTCATAGCCCATGCAAGAAAAACCGTATTCCATATGGTAAGTCTTTGATTCGGCTGGTCTCCACAAACGGTGCAGATCCCCCGGCAGGCTGCCTGCCGCGCAGACAATAACGGAGCTTGGATCAATCGCGTTCTGAATAACGCCAAGCGCATGGGTCTGGGCAAGTCCTTGCTCATGCTCCAAGGCGTATAGCCGGTCTACCTCGGCATCCCAGGTCTTCTTCAGATCCGCAACTTCATGCTCGCCGTAAGCGGTTTGGTAGCCGGATGCCGCAAGAGCATCGGCAAGCTGCTTAAGTCCCAGCTTCGCATCGCCGGTCAAGGCAGCACCGCCCCATTTGGCGGAATCCAGCGGACTCACGTTAATATTTATAAATTGAACATCATCCGCAAAAGCCGATTTGGAAGATGTGGTAAAGTCGGAATACCTTGTTCCCACCCCGATGATGACATCCGCTTGCTTCGCCAGCAGATTGGCAGCCAGCGTTCCCGTTACTCCAACGCCGCCAACATTGAGCGGATGATTCCATGGGAGTACGCTTTTCCCGGCTTGCGTCTCCGCTACCGGAATGCCGTACGTCTCCGCCAAGTCTTGAAGCTCGCTCACGGCCGATGCGTACAATACGCCTCCGCCGGCAATAATGAGCGGTCTCTTCTTGTCCTTCAGCAGCTCTGCCGCGCGTTGCACCGCGCCCTCGGCAGGCGGACGGCGGTCGATATAATGAATGCGCTTACTAAAAAACGCTTCCGGGTAATCATAAGCTTCTGCCTGAACATCCTGCGGCAGTGCCAAGGTTACCGCACCCGTCTCGGCCGGATCCGTCAACACGCGCATCGCTTGGAGCGCTGCCGGCATGAGCTGCTCGGGCCGTACGATACGGTCCCAATATTTGCTGACCGGCTTGAAAGCATCCGTAGCGGATACCGTATAATCGGAAGCGACTTCCAGCTGCTGAAGCACCGGGTCCGGCTGGCGGGATGCAAAGTTGTCTCCGGGCAGCAGCAGTACGGGGATGCGGTTCACGGTAGCGGTTCCGGCAGCGGTTACCATATTCAGCGCGCCAGGTCCGATAGAAGAGGTGCACGCATAGATTTGCAGGCGGTTCTTTTGCTTGGCAAAGGCCGCGGCTGCATGCACCATGCCTTGCTCGTTCTTGCCCTGGATCAAAGTCAGACTGCCGGGGCTATACTCCAGCGCCTCGCCGATCCCCGTTACGTTGCCGTGTCCAAAAATCCCCATGACGCCTTGAACGAACTTGATCTCCTCGCCATCGATTGAAACATACTGTGCATCGAGGAACCGAACCAAAGCCTGGGCCATCGTCAATCGAATAGTAGTCATAGTACCTCCCGTTTAGTTAATCGCTTAATTAGAATAAAATAAGTAATTTTAAAGACTTAATTCGACATTATATTACAATTAATGAGTAAATTTAGTTAAGCGCTTAACTTCATTATACACACCACTCCGCATTTTTCAATTCCTCTTGGAAAGAAATTTTTAAAAAGAACGCCAAAAAGCCGATTTGCCCTCAAACAAGGGAAATCGGCTTCTTACATCGACCGAGCTAATGGTCCGGTTCGGTCCTTATCAAGCTTTCGTGGAGCGGATTTAAGCAACACGGAGTTTCTGATGGAAAGCGTAATGAAAGATTATTCATAAATGCGGATTTCAATTACTTCGGCACGTTCGCCTCCGTTTGTTTCCTTCAGTACCGTCCTTATCCGGTCTGTCCTTACCGTTGCATCCAGCGTATGGATTTTTTTACGGGTCCGGTTCTCGTTGTCGCTTGCGACGGTAATCCATTCGCCATTCACCCATGCCTGCACATCATACGATTTCACAACCTCAGGCATGACGAGGAACGGAGTCTCATGGTGATGCAAATTAATGAGATCCTCATTGACATCATCATTAAATGTGATGTGGATTTCTCTCACGTCGGCCGGCTCTGGAATGGCTATCTCCACCCATTCTTCGCGGCCTTCCGCTAGCGGTTGAGACACCCACAGATGAGGGCCCCCATACGGACGTACATAACCGTCGATTACTTTTTCCGGTGCATAGGCACTTGTGCCAACGGCAAAACAGAAAGGCTTACGGACAAGGCGTTTCATCGACCATTCAATGACAGGCTGATCCGGCTGATGATCCTCCAGATTCGAGCTCACGATTGGTGTGACTCCTCGCTCGAACGCAAGCACTCCACTAAGCGGCACAGCTGATGTATAAAGGCTTGCGGCTTCATTCGCACGAACAATGACAAATACATTACAGGATCCGAATTCAAACAGTGTACTATCTGCAGGCACATCCAGCCATTGCTTTTCACCGGCCTGCATCTGAATGGTCAAAGTCTCTTTAAAATTGGCTGGTACATAGTTCTCAGGGCGACCCGTATCCCATAGCTCAATGGTCAAACTTGTCGCCTCCGAAGCAGAAATAAGAAGAGTTAATCCTGCAAATCCACCTTCAACAGGGAACAGCCATCCAATATCAGATATAAGCCGGTGCTCCTCGGCCGGTCGGTCGATCAGGATTTCCGTCATCATACTGGAAGCCGTAACCGTTCCTTTCCTTGCAAGGTCAGCAGGATCAGCATTTTGCAGACCAATAATGGAAGCATCCATGCGCAGCAGCGTTTGCTGAAGCTCGGTTAAATGCCTCTCGCGCAGCTCGCGTGGCGTAATGCCTTTGCTGGCCGACAGCGCGGCGCCAACACCGGCCGCTTCCCCCATTACCGCGCAGGTTGCCATAACGCGGGTTGTCCCGAAGGCAACATGAGAAGCGCTGACATTACGTCCCGCAAACAGCAGATTACTGACATTCCGGGAGTAGAGGGAGCTAAACGGAATATGGTAAATGCCATCCGCATGCAGATGCTTGGAGCCACTTTCGGTCGCGTACATGCCTTGCGGCGGATGCAGGTCAATCGACCAGCCGCCAAAGGCGACCCGGTCCTCGAACGGACGCTGGGCGATCACATCGTTTTGCGTCAGGATGGTATCTCCAAGGAAGCGCCGGTATTCGCGTTTGCCGGGAATCGAGCCTACCCACTCCAGCGTCATATTCTCCGCTTCAAACTTGCCGGAATTCTTAATGTAATCCCAAATGCCATAAATAACAGACCATAACTCATCCCGGATCTGCTCATTCTCATGAACGGTATCCAGCTCGCCGCCCCATTCAATCCACCAGTAATGACAGCCGGAATCACCGCTGCGGATGACTCGTTTGATCGGAATCGAGGTTGTCGTAATGTCTTTCGCAAACGAAGGGGCAACGAACCGGACCGGCTTGCCGGTGTCCTTCGTATAGAACAGCAGTGTGCTGCCAAGCGTAATATCATCAGCTACTTCCGGGGCCCAGTCTTCCCCGAATTCTTCACGTGCTTCTCGCCCGATCCGGTATGCCGCTCCCGCCAGGAAACCAACAAGACCATCCCCGGTACAATCAACAAACATTTCACTCTCAAATGTAATCTCGCGCTCCGAGCCCATCATCCAACCTGTTACGTTCCGGATTATCCGGGCATCCAATTCTCCGTCTGCTTCTGCTTCCCTGACATCTGTATTCATATACAGCGTCAGATTAGGCTCAGCTCTTACCGCCTCAAGCAGCGTAACATCCCACAAATAAGGATTGCCTTCCGGATTCCGGTATTGATTCTGAATAAACAGCTCTCCCATAATGCCGGTCTCCCGGGCATAACGATTCACGCCATGACTGGTTGCACCACATACCCACACACGCACTTCGGAGCTGGAATTCCCCCCAAGCACCGGGCGGTTGTGGACAAGCGCCACCTTTTGCCCTAATCTTGCTGCAGCGATCGCGGCACAAATCCCGGAAAGTCCTCCGCCAATAACCGTTACATCGGATTTTACTGTCTCATGTCTCATGAAATAGCCTCCTTCAAATTAGCCTTTAACAGCCGAGCTGGATACACCTTGAATAATGTACTTCTGACCAAGCAGGAATATTAGAATCATAGGAATGATTGCTGCCGAGGAAGCTGCCATCATACCGTTATAGTCAACGTTGTTTTCCAGAACGAAATTCTGGAGGCCAAGAGGAATCGTATAAAGTTTTGGACTCTGCAGAAAGACTAGAGCATTCTCATAATCATTCCATTGCCAAGAGAAGTCAATAATAGCAAACGTTGCAAGTGCCGGCTTAGCTAATGGCAATACTAGGTTGAAGAAAATCCGGAAATGACCGGCACCATCAAGAAACGCGGATTCTGTAATCTCCTTCGGAATACCGAGGAAAAACTGGCGGAGCATAAATACGCCAAATATCGAGAACATGGCAGGCAGGATTAATGCCCAATGCGTGTTGTAAATATGAAGCCAGTTAAATAGGATAAACTTCGGAACAAATACGACTTGAGGAGGAATCATCATCATGGATAAATACACCATGAAGAGTGTATCCCGTCCTTTAAATTCCGTACGTGCAAAGCCATAACCGGCAAGGGCCGACATAAAGACAGCTCCAGCTGTTCCAATTACGGCGATTTTAAGTGAGTTCACATAATAAGGCAGGAAATTATAGCTTCCCGTCCAGATCCGCTTATGGTTATCCCAGTCCAGCTTCGAAGGAAGCCATTGGCGAAATACTTCACTGGGAGTCTGGAAGGATGTGCTGAGCATCCATAAGAAAGGGACAATCATAAACAACCCTGCAATCAGCATAAGGACTGTGGCAGAAAGCTTAATCGAGAGGTTCTTATTGGTTTCACTCATAGCGTTTGCTCCTCTCTAGTAATGGACCCAGCGTTTTTGGCCGACCCATTGGATGATGGTAATGACGAGAATAACTGCGAACAGGAACCAGGAAATCGTTGATGCATAGCCCATCTCGTAATAGCTGAATGCCGTTTTGTAGACGAACAGCGACAGAATCGTTGTGCTTCCGCTCGGACCGCCGCCCGTAATTGCCTGGATAAGAGAGAAGGATTTGACCGTCATAATCAGGCCCGTAATGAGCAGCATAAAGGTCGTTGGACTAACTAGCGGCCATACAATTCTCCATGTAATCGTCATGCCTCCTGCGCCGTCGATCCGCGCCGCTTCAAGCTGTTCGGTCGAAATCTCCTGCAGAGCTGCCAAATAGATAATCATGTTGTAGCCTAACATAAACCAGATTTGTACAATGTCGATGGCATACATCGCCGAGTCGGAATCTGCAAACCAGCCTGGAGGCGAAACAATACCGATAAAGCGAAGTACTTCATTGATTGGCCCTTGGGACGGCTGGAACAGCAGCATCCAGACAAAAGCAACGGCTACGCCGCTCGAGATATAAGGCAGAAAGAACATCCCTCTGAGCAGTCCCTTTAAATACACGCTGCGGTTAAGCACAAGCGCAACAAGGAAAGCAAGTGCCAGCGAGACCGGAACGGACAGCAAGAAAATAACGGTATATTTGATCGAGGAATAGAACTGATCGTCACCAAACATACGAGTAATATTAGCCAATCCGGTAAACTTCCAGTTGGGATTAGCGAATTGATAATCCGTAAACATCATCCCGAATGAGAACAGGGCCGGTAAAATAAAGAATGCCAGGATGCCCAGCATATTAGGAAAAATAAACGCATAACCGATCCAGCCTTGCTTCTGAATCCAGCTTTTTCTTTTCACAGAAAACGCCGCCTTTCTTCATCGTATAGAGCTTTTTGAATATAGCAAAGAGAGAAGAAAGGAAGCGGGGAATCCTTCTTCTCTCTTGAGGGCTAGTCTATATTCGGTTACTTGATATATTCCTGATGACGTTTGGCCATATTTTTAAGCGTTGTATCGATATCCTGCTCGTTGAGGAAGTATTTCTCGTACTCTTCCTTACGAGCATCAAGCGCTTGTTGCGGAACGTTTAATTGGAATGAAGGGAATTGGCCAAATACAACTTTGTTCATCGAATCTGCATCATATTTATCTTCTACACCTTTAAGCATCAGGTCCATCGCTTCTTTGTTGTCCACACTTTTCGAGGATGGAATACGGCCGCCGCTTGCCATCGGAAGCATACCCCCGTCAGCATACCATTTTGCAAATTTCCAGGCAGCATCCTGATGTTTAGATTTTGCATTAACGGACAGCACGTCGCCCAAACCGCCTGCATATTTATAATCCTTCTGATCTGCGGATACTTGCGGGATAGTTGCGAAAGCGATTTTGAAGTCATGCGGGAATTCCTGCAGGTTATTGGCATTGCGGAAGATGAACTCCCCAGCAGACAGCATGGCTGCTTCGCCTTTCAGGAACATCGTATCTACGGGCATTTTGCTTGTTACTTGCTCACCGTACTCCGGTGTCGACTTGTCTACAAACATCATGTCATGAACCGTTTCCAATTGCTTCTTCCAAAGATCATTGTTGAAGTTGGAAGTCCCATCCGGCTTGGTTAAGCCAAGACCGGCAATCGTGCCGTCGATAGCTGCTGTGAAAGCTGCATCATGCTGCAGAAAACCGTAAACCTTGTCTTTCTTCAACTTATTGGCGTATTCTCTCAGATCATCCCAAGTCCAATCTACTGGCGGAACCGGAAGACCTGCATCATCCAGCATCTGTTTATTAAGCCAGACGAACAACATATTTTTCTTTGTAGGAATCCCGTAATACTTGTCACTGATTTTCCATTGTGCGGCGTCCGAACCCATTTGTTCATCAATGTTATAATCGGTTTTACTGCTGAGGTCCAAAGCTACACCAGCGTCAACACGCTTCTGCAGGCGGTTGAGCGTATAGTTGATGTAGAGGTCTGCATCCTGGCCTGTCATGAGCGCCGTGTCCAGCTTCAGGTTGCCAGGATCATCATTGACATAACGGATGTACTCCACCTGAATATCCGGATTCTCCTTATTCCAGGTATCAATCACTTCTTGCGGACCTGCTTCAGCAGGAACGGCTCCCCAAAACGTGAGCTTGACCTTCTCGCCCGACTTGCCTGGCGTTTCGCTTTGCTTTCCGGCATTAGCGCCGGCATTGCCATTACTGTTGTTGCTGTTGCTTCCGCATGCTCCTAGAATCGAAGCAGCCAAAGCCGTAATTAGCACAACCTTCAACCAACCTTTTCGTTTCATTCGTCTTCCCCCTTCTGAAGATGAGACCAGCCTATTTGCTACGTCTTTAACTTTATCACCAGCCCGGCGATCAGGGGATGAACAGCATTTGGACATTCATAGAACGAATTTTTGTTCTTTCCGGTATTCGTTAGGTGTCATACCGCACCATCTCTTAAAGATCTTGATGAAGTAGTTATCGTTCTCAAATCCGACTGTCCGCCCGATATCACTGACCGTCCGTTCCGTCTCAGCGAGCAGCATCTTCGCAGCCTGGATACGGCGGTTCTGAATATAATGCGTCAAGGTTGTGCCGGTCTTCTTCTTGAATAAATCACTGACATAGCTCGCATCCATACTTATAAAATCAGCCATGCTCTTCAGTGTAATGTCCTCAGCGAAATGTTCTTCGATATAAGCAATGATCCGGTTCATCTCCGGATGATCGGTAGGTTCCTGCGTTGATCTCTCCGGAAACCACTTGTCCGCCCGTCGGAGCTTCTCCATTCTCGTAAGCTCCGCTGCCACCTTCTCCATCGCTTGCTTTAAGCCAGACAAATCAAGAGACAGCTTCATCAAATAACCAGATGCCCCGTACTCTACCGCCTGGCGGGCATACTCGAATTCACTTACCGCTGTCAGCATCACAAACCGGCATTCAATGCCCTCTTCCCTTGTAAGCTGTAATAACCGGACACCATCCATTACCGGCATGAAAATATCCGAAATCACAACATCCGGCTGAAGCTCTCTGATCATATGGAGGCCTTCCTCTCCATTAACAGCCTCTCCTATAATCTCAAACGGGATATCCGCCTTTGTAAACAATTTGCGTAAGCTCGCTCTTGCATGCTGCTCATCCTCAACGATTAATGTCCGCCACATGAGTATACCCCTCCTTCGCATATGGTTTGGATAACAGCAGCGGGCAATGCATCGTCACCCGCGTTCCTGCATCCGACGATTCCAGCATAAGTCCTGACGGCTGATTCTTGAACATCAGCTCCAGGCTCTCCCGCAAGTTTTGAATACCGATGCTTTTCCGTTTCCGTGGCGGTTGTTTCTCCTGAGCCTTTGTGATGCCTATGCCGTTGTCTATCACTTCCAGGAACAACAGCTTGTTGCGGCTTGAGGCCCGTATGACGATACGTCCTTCCCGCTGCGACTGTCCGAAGCCATGGAGCAGCGAATTCTCCACCAAAGGCTGCAGGCAGAATTTCGGAATAAGCGCATATTCAAGCTCTCCCTCCACCTCATAATGCAGCTCAATACCATGCCCGAACCGCTTCCGCTGAATATCCATGTAGGACTCAATTAAAACGGTCTCTTCCTTCAGAAGGATAAGATCAGCTTCCGTATTAAGCGTTGTCTCTAAAATTTTGCCAAGTGCTACACAGATTTCATAGATGTCATCTTCATCTTTATCAAGCGCAATGCTTTTGATCGTATTCAGCGTATTAAGCAGGAAATGGGGGTTCATCTGCCCTAAAAGCACCTGGAACCGGACAAATTGCTTCTGCCGCTCCTCCAGCTTGAGCCTCTCCAACAGCTCATTAATGTCGGCGATCATCGAGTTAAAGCTTCGAGTTAAAGCCAGAATTTCACCTCGTCCCTGCTCCGGCAGCTTCGCCTTCAGATTCGACTTAACTGTCGTTTCCATCTTGCGCTGCAGCAGCTTCAATGGTCCGGTCACTGTAGAAGAGATGAAATAGATCATCAGTACAAACAAGATCAGAATAGCGGTATAGACGGCAAAGGAGCGCTTCTTCTGTTTATCCACCTCATTAAACAGTAGAGACAGAGGAACCTTCTTGACAAGATAACCGTCAAGCTCCTGAATCTTGCTGTATGTGTACAACATCCGATTATCCAATATTGACTTAGAGGAGGAATCATCCTCCCCGTTCTGACCAGTTGCAATGATTGATGCAGCAACGGCTGAGGGCACACTCTCCCCGGATGACGATTGAAGGATCGTATTCCCATTTGCATCCAGCAGGAAATACGTACCCTCACCGCCGCTGCCTTGCGTTTTCTTGGCGAACCATTCCTCGTAATCTATACTAAACCGTCCATATGCAAAAGGCTTCAGACCGTCATCCCTCATCACCTCGTAAAGGCTGAGCATCCGGTTGCCCTTCGTCTCACGTATTTCGGTCGTCTGGTCATTCGTATGCCAAATATACCGTTGTCCGCCTTCCTGCTTCAGCTCCAGTACCCAGGGTTCGGAACTCATTTCATCGTAATTAAGGGAGTTCTCCGGCGTATAGGAGGTGTAAGCGTTTCCCTTCAAATCAATTAAAGTGTAATATACCGTAGTCCCTGTAAGGAAAAAGCTATTTTCGATACCGGCAAATTTATTTTCAACAATTTTTTTCCGATTGATGGCATCGTATTGCTCCGGCTTCTGCATCACTTGGCGAAGAACAGAATCCTGCTCAAGCAGCATGCCTGTCTTCATCACCAGACTCATCAAATCAACAAGATCGGTCTTGAGCCCTTCAAGCTGCTCGATGTTTTTATCCGAAGCGTTTCGCTGAAGCAGCTCTTCCGTCTCCCGGAAGTTGTAGAGGAACAGCAGCGCGATCGGTATAAGAAGAAAGACCAGGAGGGAAAGCAATATCCGGTTTTTAAACGTATCTGGCGTTATTCGGCGAAACCAGCGGGTCAGCATATGTGCTCAGTCCTTCATTTGAATGTATACCTAACAATGTACTTGACGGATATACCGGACCGCAAGGGGCACTTTCTAATCGATAGACCTAGCAAAAAAAGCCTGCCTTCTACGGATAGAAGGCAAGCTCTCCTCATTCACTTCAAATTTCTCTATGCATCAGCATCTACGAAAATGGAATAAATGCGGCCTGGTTCTGCTTCAAATCCGCCATCGTTAAGAGCGACGGCAATCCCCTTGTCATCCTCAATACGGATTGAGCGGGCGTAGCGGAGCTTGCAATTTCCGCTCTTCTTCGCCTCAATAACGGCCCGCTTCAGCTTCCCGTCTGCCCATTCGATCCCAACAATATAACCGCCTCTTGCCTTCAATCCACTGATTTGACCATCTGTCCAAGCAGCCGGCAACGAAGGCAGCAGCTCAATATAGCCCAGGTGACTTTGAATCAGAAGCTCAGCTATCCCGGCACTTCCGCCAAAATTGCCGTCGATCTGGAATGGCGGATGGGCGTCAAGCAGATTCGGGTAAGTGGATCGTGCAAGCAAGGTCTGCACGGCACCGTAGGCCTGCTGCTCATCCTTCAAGCGGGCAAACAGATTCAGCAGCCAAGCGCAGCTCCATCCGGTGTGCCCGCCGCCGTTCGCCAGCCTGCGATCAAGCGTCGCAACAACCGCTTCCAGCAGCTCCGGCGTATTTTCGTTAATCTCTTTGCCAGGGTAAACCCCGTACAGATGCGAAACATGACGATGCCCCGGTTCACTTTCCTCGAAATCCTCATACCATTCCTGAAGCTGACCATGACGGCCAAGCTTGTAAACAGGAAGGCGGTCCAGCGATGCAAGAAGCTCATGACGGAACTCCGTTTCTTCTATGCCCAATACATCAATCGCTTCCAGACAGTTCTGGAACAGATCACGAATGATCGCGATATCCATGGTTGAACCAAATGAAACGCTGCATGGCTCTCCATCGCTTGTCAGGAACTTGTTCTCCGGCGAGGTGGACGGATTCGTAACCAAATCGCCGTTTGGTCCTTCGATCAGCCAATCCAGGCAAAATAACGCCGCTCCTTTGAGCAGCGGATAAGCTTTCTCGCTGAGAAAATCCTTATCCAGGCTATACAGATAGCTCTCCCATACCTGACGAACGAGCCATGCTCCGCCCAGAGGCCAGAATGCCCAGCTGGCGCTTCCGCCGGTTGGCGTCGTCATCCGCCATATATCCACATTATGATGAGCGGTCCAGCCCCGGCTGCCATAATGAATTCTGGCCGTACGCGAACCGGCTTCGCTCATTTCCTGCAGCATCATAAATAACGGCTCATGACATTCGCTTAAGTTGCATACTTCCGCAGGCCAATAATTCATCTGCGTATTGATGTTAATCGTGTAATCGCTATGCCATGGCGGCGATACATGATGATTCCAGATGCCCTGCAGATTCGCAGGCTGGGTACCCGGTCTCGAGCTTCCCATCAGAAGGTAACGGCCGAAATGGAAATAGAGCGCTTCCAAATGAGGGTCCTGCTTGGTCGTTTGATAGTCCGCAAGCCTGCGATCGGTTGGCTTGTCGGAACCGTCCGTTTCATCTACTAAGGAGAAAGATACGCGGTCGAATAACAACCGGTGATCCTCCGTATGACGGCAACGCAGCGCTTCGAAACCGCGAGCCGCAGCCGCTTCCAGGCGAATAGCGCAGCGTGTCGAGCAAGCCTCTTGATCAGGCGACTGATTGTATCCGGCAAAACCCGTCTCAGTTGCCGCATAGATATGAATATAAGCCGCATTCCGGACCTCAAGCCCCTTCTCTCCGTTTTTCACCGTTCCATCGGTCTCCACCTTCACCCGGATCTCGAACGGCAGGCCAAGCCCTTCCTCATAGAGGACATCCATAGGATGATCTTTATGATAATTGCCGGCCACATGGCTTGGAGCTTGTCCAATCAGGTGAAGCTGTCCCTCTGCCGTTTCCTCTAACCGGTACTGCAGCAAGGAATCAATCACAATATCGCGGTTCAAAGTTCCGCCTGCAGCCTCATAACGGACAACAAGCGCTTGGTCCGGCACGCTCACGAAATATTGGGACTGTACCGTAACAGCGCCATCCCGGTAGCAGGCCGCGGCAATCCCGTCATTCAGATGCAATTCCCGCTTATATTGCGATACGGCGGGTTCATGGTCTTCTCTGCGCATAATCGAAAGACCGCCCAGCGGCAAATAAGGCTCTACATCCCGACCTTGCATCGTCGATTCAATCAGCCGCTCGGCTTCCGCGTATTTCCCGGAAAATATAAGTTGCCGGGCCTTGGCCAAATAACGCTGGGCTTCATAATTAATCGGGTCCCGCGGAAAACCCGCCCATAAAGTATCCTCATTCAGCAGAATTTGATCGATTTCCGTTCCCGCGAATACCATTCCGCCAATCCGGCCGTTGCCGATTGGCAAAGCTTCTTCCCATACCGTTGCCGGCTGTTCATACCAGAGCTTCCAGTCCCGTACTTTCCCCATCACGTATCCTCCGTCTCCCTAAGCCAAAGAGAGCCCGCATCATTCGGGCTCTCTTATCATCAATTGCGTATTATTCGCTCCACAGCTTCACGCGAGCTTTAACCAAATCTTCACGGATTTTTTCTGCTTTCTCAACATTAGCTTTGATCAGCTCTTGTTGGTATGCATCCCAAATTTTATCAAAGTCAGCCGGTTTAGCCAAGATTGCTTCTGGGATACGTTTCCAAGTGATATCCGTCAGTTTTTTCTCGATCACTACCGCTTCGCTGTCACCAGGAATTGGAATGTTCCAAGCTGCACCCCAAGGTTTTACTTTGAATTCTTCTTCTTTAGGGAACAGGTCTTTCCAGGTTGTTGCGCCGTAAGCAGCAAGTGTTTCCTTCTCTGCATCGTTAAAGCTGGCAACGATTTGCTCAGGGAAGCTTGTTGTATAGTAGTTGCCGCTTGGATCTTTCACGCCGTCGCCATAGTGGCCGCTCAGCAGATTGTAGAGACCAATACCTGTTTCTTTTGTGAAATTTGTTGCGTCATTAACTTTACGATCATTAACGTCTTGCGGAATTACGCGTTTGCCGTCAACAACATTGTAATGCTTGCCTTCAATGCCCCAGTTCATAAGCACTTGGCCTTCATCGGAAGCCAGGTAGTCAAGGAATTTGATTGTGCGAACAGGATCCGGGTTGTCTACGGAAATCGCTACACCGCTGCCTGCCATGAAGCCTGTTGGCCAGAACGATGCTTCTTTAACGTCTTCAGACATCGTAACCGGATAGTGGCCATAGCCATAATCGAATTTGCCTTCTGCTTTCAGAGCTTTCTCGCCGTCACCATAATCCCAATCCTGGTCAATCAAGCCAAGAACACGGCCGGAAGCGATTTTCGCTTTGTATTGATCGTATTTTTGAACAAAGCTTTCCGGATCAAGCAAGCCTTCAGCGTTCATATGGTTCAGCCATTTGAAATATTCTTTCTCTTCCGGACGACGGAAGTGATATGTTACTTTTTGTGTGTCCACATCGATATTGAATTCGCCGTCATCGGAACCGCCGGTTGCAAAGAATGCCGGGTTTGTTACCGAGATGTACATATGCCAGTCGTCAGCGTTCAGTGTCAGACCGATATTCGGGTTGCCGTTTTCATCTTTTGGATGAAGAGCAAGATAATCTTTAATCGCTTTCTCGTAATCCGCAACCGTACGGATTTGCGGATAACCAAGCTCTTTGACTACACGGTGCTGCAGCTCGAAGCCGCCGCCAGCATTGAAGTATTCCTGCCCGATGCCATTATAGGAAGGAATGACATAGATCGCATGGTCATCATCGCTGTAACGAAGACGGCTCATATTACCTTCAAACAGCTTTTTCAGGTTAGGAGCATATTTATCAATCAGATCAGTCAAATCAAGTACGGCGCCTGCGTCGACAAATTTGGCAATGCTTTGTTTGGCGCTGATCAGATCCGGATATTCTCCGCTTGCTGCAATCAGGGAAGATTTTTGAACCGCATCGCCTACTGCAAATTCCGCATCAAGAGTAATGCCTGTTTTCTCTGTCAGATTTTTACCGATTTCGTCCTGCATATTAGCCCAGTTTGGTGATGGATCCTCGCTGTAATACGTCAATGTGAGCGGCGAAGTATCTTCTGGTGCAGCTGACTCCGAACCCGTATTGTTTGCGCTTGGGCTAGCTGTGTTTTCTTTATTATCATTATTGCTGCCGCATCCAGCCAGCAAACCCGCTACCAATGTAGTTGACAATGCGAGGCTTGACCACTTGCTGATTTGATTCATGTAATAACCCTCCTATTTATTTATGAAATCCATATTGTATTAACGGGTTTCCCCAGGAATACCGCTTCTAATCATCAGATCAGCCTTTTACGGCGCCTAATGTCATACCTTTAACGAAATACCTTTGCAAGAAAGGATAGACCAGCAGAATCGGAACCGTAACTACGATCGTAATCGCCATTTTTACCGATTCAGGCGAGACGGTCGACATCATCTGTGTCATATTCGAATTGTGGATATCCACGTTATTGCCTGATGTTGTACTTTGCAGTACTTTCATGAGTTCGAACTGCAAGGTTGTCAAGGCTTCGCTCGAACCGTTGTACAGATAAGTATCGAACCAGGAGTTCCATTGTCCAACAGCCAGGAATAACGCGATTGTTGCCAGCGCCGGCTTCGACATTGGAAGAATTAGGCGCCAGTAGATCGTGAAATCATTCGCACCGTCCAGCTTGGCAGACTCTTGCAGGGCAAACGGGATACCATCCATAAAGGAACGGATAACGAATACGTTAAAGGCACTTACGAGACCCGGAAGGATGTATACCCAGAACGTATTCATCATGTGCAGATCGCGAATCAGGAAGTACACCGGAATCAATCCGCCTGACACATACATGGTCAGCGCCAGGAAGACCGATACGAATTTGCGTCCCTGGAAATCCGGCCGGCTTAGCGTAAAGGCCAGCATCGAAGCACTGATCAGACCAACCACCGTACCGGCTACTGTCCGGAATACGGAGATCTTGAATCCGGTAATTAAACCGCTGAAGGAGAAGATAACTTTATAGTTTTCCCAAGTCCAGTCACGCGGGAAGATCGTAATTCCGCCTCTTACACTGTCTACCGAGTCATTAAACGAAAGAGCAAGCACGTTCAGGAACGGATACAAAGTAATGATCATAACGAAAATCACGAATACGTATACGAACACACTTAAAAACCGGTCTGACAGAGGCGCGCTGCCCAATAGTCCTTTTGATTTCATGGCTCACACTCCCCTTTACATGATGCTTTCTTTCGTAATTTTCTTGAACAGTCCGTTAGCGGTAAACAGCAGGATGATACTAACAACCGAGTTGAAAATATTAATCGCTGTACCAAACGAGTAACGGCTCAATTGCAAACCATATTCCAGCGCGTACAAGTCAAGAACTTGCGAGTAATCCCGCACGAGATTGTTGCCGAGCAGGAACTGCTTCTCGAAGCCGATCTGAATCAAGTGACCAATCGACATAATAAGCAGGATGACAATCGTTGAGCGAATGCCTGGCAAAGTGATATGCCAAATTTGGCGAATACGGTTTGCTCCATCCACTCTTGCCGCTTCATACATCTCTTGGCTGATGCCTGCGATTGCTGCAAGGTAGATGATCGTGTTCCAGCCCATCTCTTTCCATACATCGGAGACGGTTATGATTCCCCAGAAATAATGACCCTTTGCCAGGAACTGAATTGGTTGATCGATGAGTCCAAGCCACATGAGAATCTCATTTACTGTGCCATGATCGGCAGACAGCATCTTCGTTACGATACCGGCAACAACGACCCAGGAAACAAAGTGGGGCAAATACGATATCGTTTGCGCGAAACGTTTGAATGCCATGCTTCGAACCTCATTGAGCAAGACCGCGAATATAATTGGTACAGCAAAGCCTGCGATAATCCCCATAAAGCTCATCGCGAGCGTATTTCGCATAACCAGATAGAAGGTGTCGTCCTGGAAAAGCGTTTTAAAATGATCGAAGCCTACCCACTCTTGCTCGCCAAATGATCTGGCTGGCTTATACTTCTGAAAAGCCATCGTCCAGCCCCATAATGGATAATAACTAAATACAAATACCCAGATTACGAAAGGCAGCGACATCATGTATAAGTACTTGTTACGGATAGCTGTTCTCCAAAAATTTCTCTCTTTTTTTAACTTGTGCGTCTGCTGCTGAACGCTAGTTGTGACCGCTTTCATCGGTATCCCTCCTGCCCTATGCATTTATGATAACGGATACATGGCAGGTCCCGGTACCCAAAGGATTTGGCATAAAATCATATAAAAATTAGTGTAAGCGGATTCACAATGTACAAAAAACGCATGGTTTCTCAGGGGAGAGAATACCATGCGTTCTTCTTACGACTCTTTCTTCTTGTAAACAGACGGCGAAGAGCCAACATACTTGCGGAATTTGCTGTGGAAATAATCGACGTTCGCATAACCGACCATCTCCGCAACCTGATACACTTTAAGTCCTTGTTCAAGTAAAATTTTCGCTTGCTCCATCCGTACTTTATCCAGATACGTGTTGAAGTTTTCCCCTGTAACCTGTTTGAACAGCTTGCCCAGATACGCACTGTTATAGTTAAACAGCTCGGCCAGCGTCTCCATTTTCAGATTCTCCTTGTAATTCCGGTGAATAAGGTCGATCATACGATTGATTTGCTTATCCGCCGAGCTGTTATCAAGGGCATCCGCAATCTCTTCGATAATAGCGGTGACACGCCTGGTAAGGGAGTTGAACCGGTATTCCCGATACAGCTCGGGTATCCGGAGCCGGTAATCCCTGACTGGAAGCTCCGGACGCTTGGAAGTGAGCTTGCCAAGAACAGCTGATACAAGCTCCACAAAGCCTGCCTTGATCTCGGCTTCTCCATAGCCCATCATTTTCATAGCTTCCGCGGACTCTTCAATCAATTGGCGTATGGCATCTCTGTTCACGATTTCAAGGGCCAGATAAAGCTTCTCGGCTGTTCCCTTCCAGTCCATCCCTGCTTCCTCGCTGCTTCCGGGCAGCAGAATATCCTCATCCACAATTCTGCCGCCTTCTAAAAAGAATCGGAACTTTATCCGTTCAAGCGCCTTCTGATAGGCTGCTGGAATATCCGCATAGCTGGCTGCTACACCGCCCGTCACAACAGTGAAGTCTAGAGCAAGTTCTTCGCAGGCGCCGGCTATTATGGCGTAGATATCACGACGGAAGGCATCATTATCCAGGGTTTTGTTCAATAAAATCAACAGATACGGCTCCATCCCTATGGCAAGACCTGCTCCGGATTGCTCAAGCCGTTCGGACAACCTGCGTTTAATTTGAGTATGTCCTGCTGTATCCTCTTCACTGCGTTCATGCGTCTTGATCAGAAGCAGTTCATATTCCTTCCAATCAAGGGATGGGGGCAGCTGTGAAGCATAGCCTTCTATGCTGCCGTGGGCGAGCAGCTGTTTCAAGTCCTCCTCCGCATTCCCTTGACGCTCATCCTGCCGCTTTTGGCGGGCCTCATATTCAAGATCCAGCTCTTTCTTCAGCGAATTCAAATAGTCCATCAGCTCGTCCTCGTCAACGGGCTTCAGCAAATACCCGTCAATCCGCTGGACAATCGCCTGCTTGGCATATTCGAAATCCGCATAACCGCTCAGGATCAAGACATGCATGCTGCCGCCGTTCTCGCGGATCGTCCTGATCAGCTCCAGTCCGTTCATCTCCGGCATCCGGATATCCACAATAATAAGATCCAGCTCATGCTGTTCGCATTTCTGCAGGGCATCCTTGCCGTTAGCTGCGGTGTCTACCACTTCATAACCGAGGCTCTCCCATTCCAGCAAGGTCCGGAGACCTTCCCGAATCATCGGTTCATCATCTACAAGCAATACTTTATACATACAAATCCTCCCCAAAAGGTAAGGTGAAGGAGACCTTCGTCCCTATACCCGGTTCGCTCTCGAATTGTAGTCCGTGCTCCGCCCCGTAAGTCAGCTGAAGCCGCAGATGGACATTGCGCAGACCAATCCGGTTGTTCTCCCCATCCTCTGTTTCGTTCAAATGCTGGGCAAGCTTATCCATCTTCTCTGGGGTCATCCCCGCTCCGTTATCGATGACGTCAACCCGGACATAATCGCCTTCCCTCGTTGCCCGAACCGTCACCATGCCGCCCTCCATCTTGTTCTCGAAGCCGTGAATAACGGCATTCTCAACCAGCGGCTGAATAATAAGCGGAGGAATCGACACTCTTTCCACAATCGGATCCACATGAAGCTCGTAGGATAACCGGTCCTCATACCTGAATTTCTGAATATCCAAATAGCATCGGACAATATCCATCTCGTCGGCAAGCGGCGTAAGCCGCTGGGTAACCTCGATGCTGCGCCGCATCAGCTTGCCAAGCAGGCGGACAACCTGCGAAATCTCCTTTTCCCCCTTCAAATGGGCCTTCATCCGGATCGATTCCAGTGCATTAAACAGGAAATGCGGATTAATCTGGCTGGCCATCATCTTCAGCTTGATTTCATTCTGCTTGGCTTCAAGCAGATTCTTCATCTTGTTTGTTTCCTGAACTTCCTCGACCAGGCTGTTAATGCTCGATACCATGGAATTAAATTGCCTGGACAGCTGCCCGATCTCATCCTTGCCGTCAATCTGCATCACAATATCCAGCTTGCCGGTTGCCACCTTCGTAATATGTTTGCTTAAGCGAAGCATCCGTTTCGTAATAATCGTGGAGACGCCAATAATCAGGAAAATCGCAATAATCAAGCTGATTGAAATCACGGTAAGGGCAAGCGAATTAATCCGATTGGCATCCGCCACAATCGTGTCAACCGAGAAGACGGAGATAATCCGCAGCGTGTTGCCGCTCGCTTCCGGCACCAGCGGTTCGATCAGAACCCGGGATGCTTGACCGTCTATATTCGCAGAATACATCCCGCTTTGCTCATGCACGATACTTTGCTCGTAGTCAATTTCCTGCAGCGTTTTCCCCGCCCGGCCCATCCGGTTGGCTGCCACGATCCTGTTGCTGTCATCAACAATCATTGTCTCGAAGGATTCCTGGTTAAGGATGCTGTTCAGCATTTGCATGTTAAGCGTGATCACTAATACCCCGCTTGTATTGTTGCTTGAAAAACTGATTCCCCGCACCAGGCTCAAATAATTCCGATTATCCCGTTCATCCTGCAGATAATACCAGTTCACCCCGCTGCCAGGAGACAACGCTTTGGTATACCATACCGTTTCTTTGAACGTTTTGTCAGGCTGGATAAAATCCCAGTTGTTCAGCATTGTCGGATTTTCCATGTAAAACCGGATGTTCGCCACTTCGTCATGCTGCTGGCGGATTTCGTTGAAATCGGTATATTCCCGGTATGCTTTAACGACCTCGTAAGTCGATTCGTATTTCCGGTTCGTCACCGCCTCCAGCCGGCTGTTCTCCAGACGGTAAGCGCTGTCGTAAGCGACATTCATCAGCTCGGTTGTCCTTGCCTTTACGCGCTGTACGTTTGTATGCGTCTGCTCCATCGCATTATCCAGCGCCATATTGCGCAGCTCGTTTGTCAGAAACACGCCAACGATCAGAATTGGGATGAATGCGACTACGATACAGGATAAGATGAGCTTTGTTCTCAGCTTTACGTTGTTAAGCAGGTGCGAGAACATCTGAAACATCTTGCAAGCCCCCTGTCACCATCACAGAAAAATTTGATTGCGTTTACATTCTAGGGGTTCAACCGCTAATTGTACAGGGATTTTATCTCCAATTTGTCGGGTATGAACGTTTGCGGCTACATGTTAAACTTTTTGAAACCCCTTACAATTAAAGGAGCTGACCTTTGCAGTGACTCAAAATTCGGAAGCAAAATATCCATTTCAAAACCCCGACCTGCCGCTCGAGCAGCGCGTTAATGATTTGGTTAACCGATTCACCCTGGAAGAAAAAATCAATCTGATGTGCCAGTACCAGGACGAGATTACTCATCTTGGCGTTAAAGCCTACAAGCATGGCACCGAAGCAGCGCACGGTATGGCCTGGCTTGGTGAAGCAACGACTTTTCCTCAGCCGATTGGCCTGGCTTGTACCTGGGACAAGGACCTGCTGAAAAAAATCGGCAGCGTCATCGGCGATGAAGCACGCGGCTTTTATTCCCAGAATCCCACGCATAACGGTCTTACGTTATGGGCGCCAACCGTCGATATGGAGCGAGATCCGCGCTGGGGCCGTACCGAAGAAGCTTACGGCGAAGACCCGCATCTGACAGGCAAGCTGTCCGCCGCGCTGACCCAAGGCATTCAGGGCGATCATCCGTTTTATGTGAAAGCGGTCGCATCGCTCAAGCATTTCATCGGCAACAATAACGAGATTAATCGCGGAGAATGCTCCGTCAGCCTCGACCCGCGCAATAAGCATGAATACTACCTGAAAGCGTTCGAAATTCCGTTCAAGGAAGGCGGAGCATTGTCGATGATGACCGCCTACAATTCGGTGAACGGCGTTCCTGCCAACATCAACCCGGATGTGAACAACATCGTCAAACGAGATTGGGGCATGAACGGTTTTGTCGTAAGTGACGCCGGCGACGTGCTTGGCACCGTTAACGATCATCATTACGTCGATACGTACAAGGAAGCGGTAGCTCTAACGATCAAAGCCGGCGTAGACAGCATCACCGACGATCATCCGATCTCGAAGCAGGCGATCCGCGATGCGCTGGCCGAAGGAATGCTGACGGAAAATGATCTCGACATCGCGCTGCGCAACACGTTCCGCGTCCGCTTCCGTCTTGGCGAATTTGATCCGGCAGAGCGCAACCCTTATGCGGCAATCGACGAATCGGTCATCATGAAGCCGGAGCATGCCAAGCTTGCTCTTGATGCCGTACGCAAAAGCATCGTGCTGCTCAAAAACGACGGTCTCCTGCCGCTATCTGCGGATAAGCTGAACAAAGCTGCCGTTATCGGCCCGCTGGCCGGCATCGTCTACCGCGACTGGTACAGCGGTCTTATGCCGTATTCCATTTCGCCGTTCGAAGGCATCCAGAAAAAAATGAATGGGGCCCATCAAGCGGTAATACTAGCAACGGGCAGCAACAGAGTGAAGCTCAAGTCGCTGAAAAACGGCAAGTATGTGATGCTTGGAAGCGACGAGAAAAACTCGCTGGCTGCCAATTCGCAAGGCTCCGATGCTGCCGATCTGTTCGAAACAACCGACTGGGGCTGGGACAGTCATACAATCGTTGCCGAGAACAACAAGCTGTATTTGACAACCGACGACGAGAAAATCACCGCTTCGTCCGAGCATATTTGGGAATGGTTCACCAAGGAAGTATTCCACGTCCGCCCGCAGCAAGATGAGAATGTGGTAACCTTCACGACCTGGAACAACCGTCCCGTTACGGTTAATGCCGAGAACGGCGCTCTTGAGGTACAAAACGGCGATGCTGTAATTGCCGATCCGTTCGCGGTGGTTAAAGAAACCGACGGCCTGCAGGAAGCTGTTGCTGCGGCTCAGAATGCGGAAGTTGCTGTTGTTGTTGTCGGTAACCACCCGCTCATTAATGGCAAAGAGACGATTGACCGCCCTGACCTGACGCTTGCTGCTTATCAAGAACAGCTCATTCGCGAAGTCTATGCCGTTAATCCAAATACCGTTGTTGTTATTGTCGGCAGCTATCCATTCGCCATGCCTTGGGTACAGGAGAATATTCCTGCCATCGTCTATCTGTCGCATGCCGGTCAAGAGCTTGGTCATGCGCTGGCAGATGTCCTGTTCGGCGATTACAATCCAGCTGGACGCGTTAACATGACCTGGTATGAATCGGCTGATCAGTTGGGCGAATTTATGGATTACGACATTATTAAAAGTGAACGCACGTATCAATATTTTGCCGGTAAACCTTTGTATCCATTCGGACATGGTCTGTCCTACAGCCGCTTCCAGTACGATACTCTCGCGCTTGAGCAGTCCGGAGATTCGATTACCGTGAGCTTCCGCGTTACGAATACAAGCCAGGGAGACGGCGAAGAAGTGGTTCAGCTGTACACAAGGGCATTGGAATCCCGTGTAAAACGTCCGCTCAGGCAGCTCCAATCGTTCGAACGTATTGCGCTTGCTGCGGGAGAATCGGTTGAAATCCGCTTCGAGCTGGATCGTTCCGCTCTCGCCTTCTGGGATGTGACCAGAAGCAAAATATGCGTCGAGCAAGGCAGCTACGCGTTCCTCGTTGGCGCATCCTCCGGCGATATCCGCCTGGAAGGAACCTTGAACGTTGCCGGCGAGACGATTCCGCCGCGTGATTTATCCCAGGTTACTGACGCCGTAAATTATGACGATTATTCCAATATCATCATCAGCGACAATACCGAAGGCGGCGACAGCGCAGCAACAACGTCGTCCGCGGCATGGCTCCGTTACGATGACGCCCTGATCGGCGAAGAAATCTGCTTCTTCGAAGCAAGAGCTTTGTCTGTGAATGGCGCAACCCTGGAGATCCGCCTGGATGCTCCAGACGGTCCGCTTGCTGGCAGCCTGACGCTGCAAGCAGGGTCTACTTGGCAGACAGTCACCGCATCGCTTGAGCAAGCAGCCGGTAAACATCAAGTGTATCTGGTGGTTCAAGGCGAAGGCGAAACGAAGCTGAGCTGGTTCCGCTTCGGCAAATAAATATTTATCAGGGGCTGTCCTGAAAGTCAGATATAAGACTTTTGGGGCAGCCTTTATTTTGGTTATACCTACGTTGGATTTCATCCAGCATAACGGAGCGTTTTAGACTGGTTACTTGCCCTACATTGGATTCTCTGAAGTATAATCAGTCCACATTTGGACGATAGCGACTCCTTCTGGATCTTATACTGGAGTGAATCCAGCGTAGCCTCCGAAATCTTGCTTTTATCCTGATTCTACTGGAGGAAATCCAGCGTGCGGCGATCGCGAACTCCCAATGGGAATTTGAAATCGGCTTTTGTTACTTGCGAATTGGCAAACAGCCGCTTGCTCTGGGAGCAAGCGGCCGGTCGCCGTTCGTTTTACATTTACAGTTTTACAATGATCTTCTGGCCGGAGGCAGGCACAAGTTTCAAGCCTTCCGATGTTTGCTGCGGGTCAGCGCCTTCAACCGCCGCTGCCTGCTCAATGCCGCGAAGCACAACCTGCCATGGCTTGCCTGCGCCTTCGTAGCTGATTTCGATCGTGCTGCCCGTACGAACTGCTGTTGCTGTCGCTTGCGGCTGGCCGTTCAGATCATGGATAACAGCAGTTGCTGTCGCACCGTCTTCCAGTTCGAACAAGTGCAGCGTTACGTTATCCGCATAATCGTAGTCCGGCTTTTGGTTGTTGCTGCCAATCGCAAGAAGCGTGTTAGGACGAACAAGCAATGGAATCGAGCTGTAGCCATGCTGCTCTTCTACCCATTTGCCGCCCTCAACTGTCGTGCCGTTGATCAGGCTGGTCCATTTGCCCGCCGGTACATAATATTTCGCTGTACCTTCGGTATTAAAGATTGGAGCAACAAGCAGGCTTTCGCCCAGCATGTATTGACGGTCCAGATAATGAGTCGTCGGATCTTCAGGGAATTCGAGAACCATTGCACGCATCATCGGCAGGCCTTTTTCTGTTGCTTCCACCGCATGGTTGAACAGATAAGGCATCAAGCTGCTCTTAAGCTCTGTGAAGTAACGCAGAACGTCAACGGATTCTTCGTCGAACAGCCAAGGTACACGGTACGATTCGTTGCCATGCAGACGGCTATGGGAGCTGAGCATGCCGAAAGCAACCCAACGCTTGTAGATATCTGGTGGAGCCGTCCGTTCGAAGCCGCTGATATCATGGCTCCAGAAGCCAAATCCGGACAGGCCAAGCGACAAGCCGCCGCGCAGTGATTCCGCCATCGAATCATAGTTCGCCGAGCAATCGCCGCCCCAGTGAACCGGGAATTGCTGACCGCCTGCTGTAGCTGAACGAGCAAACAGCATTGCTTCGTTTTTGCCGCGGTTTTCTTCAAGCACTTCAAATACCGCTTTGTTGTACAGCTGCGTATAGTAGTTATGCATTTTCATCGGGTCAGAACCGTCGAAGTACACCACATCTGTAGGGATACGCTCGCCGAAGTCTGTTTTGAAGCAATCAACGCCCATATCCATCAGACGTTTCAAATGACCTTTGAACCATTTCACGGCATCCGGGTTCGTGAAGTCAACAAGACCCATACCGGCCTGCCATTTATCCCATTGCCATACGCTGCCGTCTTTGGTGCGAACGAGATACCCATTGTCCATACCTTCTTGGAAGAGCGGCGATTTCTGTGCGATATAAGAGTTAATCCATACGCAAATGCGAAGTCCGCGCTCCTTCAAACGGCGAAGCATACCTTCGGGGTCCGGGAACATATCGGCATCCCACTCGAAGTTGCACCATTCATATTCCTTCATCCAGAAGCAATCGAAGTGGAAGACATGAAGCGGAAGATTGCGCTCAGCCATTCCTTCAATAAAGCTGTTTACGGTAGCTTCATCATAATCAGTCGTGAACGACGTAGTCAGCCATAGGCCAAACGACCAAGCCGGCGGCAATGCCGGTTTACCTGTTAATTTGGTGTAGTTGTCGAGCACATCCTTCAGCGTGCTGCCGCCAACAATGAAGTATTCCAGATGCTCGCCGGGTACGCTGAAGCCAACCTTCGATACGACTTCAGAACCAATCTCGAACGATACGCGTTCCGGATGATTAACGAACACACCATAACCTGCACTGGACAGGTAGAAAGGCACATTTTTGTACGCTTGCTCGGAGCTTGTTCCTCCGTCTTCATTCCAGGAATCAACAACTTGACCATTCTTGATAAATGGTGTGAAGCGCTCGCCAAGTCCATATACTTGCTCGCCTACGCCAAGATCCAGCATTTCGCGGAAGTATGGCGTACCGTCCGTATCTTTAATGCAGGCAGCACCTTTGCCCGCCGTCCCTGTCAATCTGCGGCCGTTTTGGAAAAACTCCAGGCCCCATGACGGCGACTTGCGAATTTTTGCTTGCAGTCCGCCGCTTTGCAAAGTGGCAAACTCTTCGCCATTCTCGAACACAGGCTTTGTTTCTGCATTTTCAATGATTTCAAATTCAGGTCCCACCTGCTTCTTGCCTGCATGGTGAATCCAGCGCACGCGGATGACATCGGGGATTGGAGAGCTAAGCTCTGCTGTGAGCAGCGTACCGTTCAGCGTGTCCCCTTTAATTTGAATCGGTTTTGTTGCGCAATAAGCTGTTACTTTGCCGTTCTTCTCTACGACATCACGAACGTCGACGGGGAACTGCATATTGACGCCTTCACGGATTTGCCAATATCCATCTGTAAATTTCATGTGTATACCTCCTGAAATAGGCTTCTTGAACTTTCATGCTCCAGAATAATCCCAGAACTAACTGTAAGCGCTTATGTTATAATAATATTGTCTTATTCCAATAAACTCTGCCTAGATTTTGCTCAATACTATCACGATTTTGACATTTGTGTAATTCTCACAAGGAGATTGTATTATGGATAAATCCTTACTGAAAGAATCCCGCAAGCATGGCAATCCGATCTATCCCGTCAGCTTCTACGACATCACTTGTCCGCCTGAGGCGCCTCTTCTTGATCTGCACTGGCATGACGAGCTGGAGCTGCTTGTCGTAACGGAAGGCTCTGCCGTTTTTCGTGTGGATATGAATGACTATGAGCTGAAAACCGGCGAGGCTATCTTCGTCAACTCCGGTGAGCTTCATTCAGGTCATGTAGCTGGCGGGCAGCCTTGCTCCTTCACAGCGGTAGTCTTCCATGCCAGCTTATTTAGCAGCGGCTCAATTGATCATCTGTATGAACGTTATATGGCACCTCTTCTCGAGCGGAAATATCAAGTGCCCGTGCATTTGCGCCGCGAGTCAGCAGATGAGCTTGCTCTGCTCACTTTGCTTGAACAAATTATAAAAGCCAACCGCAATCTGCAGCTGGCTTCCGAATTGGCCATCAAAGGGAATCTGTATTGCATAGCCTCTCTATTATTGAACCTCGGAGGTCCCACTATACGCTCCAAGCAGGAACAAGAAAGCTACCGGATGGACCGGTTGAAATCAGTCATTGAGTTTATTGAACAAAATTATAGTGAACCGATTTCCCTTCAGCAGCTTGCCAGTCATGCAAGGATGAGTGAATCGTATTTTTGCCGTTTTTTCAAGAAAGTAACGACCAAAAGTCCAATTGAATACATGAACAGCTACCGCGTCCAGCTGGCCGCTAACCGGCTGCGTCAATCCGACGCCAAAATTATGGAGGTTGCGCTTGATGTCGGCTTCAACAGCTTAAGCTATTTCAATACCGTCTTCCGCCAGCGGTTTGGCTGTACGCCAAGTGATTACCGGAAGCGGCTCGAGGGGCGCGGGTAAACCCGACTTTAAATGAGCTCAAACTGCTCCTCTTGTACATCCATCGAGTTCCCGCCGATATAGACAGAGAACTCTCCTTCTTCTGCCCAATAACGCAGCTGCTTGTCATGATACTTCAAATCTTCCTCGGTGATCAGAAACGATATTTCCTTTGTTTCACCCGGCTTCAGCATTACCTTCTGGAATCCGCGTAATCTTTTGACCGGGCGGACCGTACTGCCGTAATGATCCCGGATATAAAGCTGAACTGTTTCCTCATCGGCGCGGCTTCCCGTATTGGTAACGGCTACGGTTGCCGTAAGCGTATCCTGACGACGCATGGTCATCTGGCTCAACCAGATAGCCGAGTAATGGAAGGTTGTCCCGCAGCCTGCATATTGTCGTTCATTACTCATAACCCCTTCCGTCTGTAAACGCTTAATCCCATAGTAGAGGAGTGTCCAGTCATGAACTATACCTATTGTTCGGTTGTAAGAGGGAGGATTTTCGGAAAAGAAAAAAGGATCGAAAATTCGACCCTTTCATGATTGAAGCTGTTATTTATTTGTCATACTCCGAATTTGCGGTATCCAGCATCGATTTCCAGCTGTTAAACTTTGTTTCTCTTGCGACATGACGATCAAACAATTCCTCATGGAAATTATTGATTTCAGCCTGCGTTGTTGCTTGAAAGTTGCCTTTCTCCAGAAACAAAGCAAAGCTGTCGAAATTCGAATGCTTTCTCATAAACGACTCATTAAACAATTTGTCTAATGTAATATTGTTCGGGTCCTCCTGCACGTTTTTTTGCCCTTGCAGGTCCTTCAGCAGGTCTTCCATTGACATCGGTTTTTGTCTTACCAAATTAACACTCCTCTCGTTTCATCCTATTTTTTGGATAAAGATGACCAGGTCGATTCAAGCCAGCTGTCAAAGTCAGAGCCCTTCTCGCCGTCATAAGCATCATACACATCAAGTCGCATTTTTCTCAGCTTTTCTTTAAACTCTTCGTAAGTATGACCTTCCGGCAAGCTTTTCTTAATGCGGACCAGGATTTTCGCGGTTCCTTTAACCGGATCGCCATTTTTTCGTGCCGGCAACTGAACATCCTCACCAAATGCCTTTAGCTTGCGGTAAGCAGCCTCTTGCACCTTATACACGACATCGTTATTTAATCTATGTGTCAGTACATCGATGATTTTCGGATTATTCCACTGTCCCAGCTCTTCAACTGCATCCATACGTTCTCTCCAGTTAGAGCGATTTGCTGCTGCTTTTAATTCATCATAATTTGAAGGCAATTCATTGCTATACCCATGCTGACTCAAATGATCCCATCCGTTCTTTTGTTATTTCACCTTTATAATTACCGGATATTGCATCGTTATCCTTAACTTGCGTGATTGACAATTCCCTGTAATTCAACTTGCATTTCTATATAGTAACACACAAGTCGTCATAAGACTTGATTATTGGTTAAACTTTTAACTAAGCCCAAGCTCGCCTAGTTGAATGTCTATCTTTCCATTATCGCCAACCAAGCGGGAAGGATAAACTTAGCCATTATATATGCAAAAGCTTGCGGACCCTCTACATCACTTTTTTAATTCAACAATGATGTCTTCCAGCTCGATCTCTTCCCTCTCATTCCCCTGTTCCCGTTGCAGCGGAATTTGTTCATCCGCTCCGTCTCTCGACATCTCTACTGATCCATGATTATCGGAAGTATGATTATACAGGGAAAGCTGAGGAGTAATAATAAGCTTTGTTGCCTTGGGTTCCAGCTTCTCAAACGTTTTACTCCAGTTCATATTATAGCCCTCTTTATCCCCTGCTCCTCCATTACCTTGACCGGTGTAATGATTCCCTAGATCGTCTTTGATTTTTATTCCAACATCAACGGCGTCCCATTGGCTTCTTACTTGCTGGTCAACTGTCTGATCGTAATAAAGGATAAAAGACATCGGGGTGAAAGTTATTTTATGGATATGAACAACTGCTCCGTTATGCTGAATACTGCGGTCAATTGTTTGTGTGCTGCTGTCGGTTGCCATGACCTTAAGAGCAAAATCCCAATTTCCCGTTATTTCTTGTTTATTATTCGGATTAACTAAGCTGTCAATGCTCCACTTCACGCTTGCAGTCTTCTTGTCCTTAACATTGCTAAAGCCGGTGCCTGTGATTAAGCCTGCATATTTGTTAGGGCCCACTTTAGAAATCTGGTTGCCGCCTGCTACACCGTCCGTACCTTTTATGTCCAATAAACCATGTACAACAGGTTTGATTCCCAGATCCTGATTGCTCACCAAAGAGTAAGTGATGAATACCGTTTCACCGTCAAACACCGCATCATTGATTGTGAATGTAATGCCATTACTTTCTTCTGTCAGGTTAATGTCGCTGGAATACTCTTTATAATGATCAAAAAGACCGGATTTGCCCGAATCCAATAATCGAAAGATATTATCGATTACAGGAATGTTATTCGCATAGGCGGGAAACGTGATGCCCAGCATGACTGCGGACAAACCAGCCGTAAGAACAGCCGCTGCAGCAATTCTTGTCCAATTTCTTTTGCGCCGATGAATAGAGGCCTTCACTACGCTTGTCACTTTAGCCTTTTCCCATTCGCTTACTTCCATTTCCTCAAATTCGCTCTCATCGATATCCATATCATTCAGCAGTTCATAGATATCCTTCATTACACATGACCTCCGGAATTCACTTTGTTAAACAGCCGCTTTTTCCCTCTATAAATCCGATTGTCTACCGAGGCTCTGGTCAAACCCAGCTTTCTGCATATATCTTCTGTATTTAATCCCAGGAAAAATTTCATGACAAAGATATTCCGATCCACAGGCTCTAATAAATTAATGAAATGAACGAGCTCCCGTTTATCCTCCCTCATAATCAGTTCATCCTCTGCTGACATTCCATGCCGCGCTTCCCTTACATCAGCTGCCGTAAACTCCATTTTCTTGCTGGCCTTTCTGTAATAATCAATAGCCTTAAACTTGGCAATCGCACAAATCCATTTCCTGAAATCTGCCGTTTCTCCATTAAATTTGTCCGCATGATGCCAAATAGATAGAAAAATATCGTTTATACATTCTTCTATAATTCCATCATTCCCAAGAGGGGAAAGAACTTTATAAGTTACCCCTTTGATTAGAGGCAGGTATGTATCGATGATAAATTCTAATGCATCTTCTTTTTGCCGCTGTAATCGGCGTATGAAATTGCCCTCATTAGATCGCAATGACGATCCTCCCTTTTTGATGTCATAACTCCATTCCCTTCATATAACGAAATAAAAAGCAGCTTCTCTCACACAACAACAAAAAAAGTGCCCCTGGTTCAGGAGGCACTTGGTTATCTAATATAAGCTTTTCCCCTTAATGCTGCTTAATTATAGCTTTATAAAAAAACTTGGGCAGGGCAGATTGTCTGCGCCATCTGGATTTTTGCCCTTTGGCAACGGGGACGGTAAGTAATCGGTGAAGCCATTCCAGATAAAGCTTTTTCCACAACTGCGGCGTCTCGTTTACCTTCCCTGCAATAACATCCAGACTTCCGCCTACACCAAAAACGACCTTCGAATCAGCAAGCGCCTGTTTGTTCTTATAAATCCACTTATCAGAGTATGGGGCACCCATAGCTAGGATAAGCACATCCGGTTTAGCCGATTGTATATCATGCAGAATATTGACTTCCTCCACGGCTGTAAAAAAAACGTTATGCCGACCAGCAACCGTAATATTAGGATAACGCTCCACAATCACTTCCGCTGCCTTTTTACTCGTCGCTTCATCCGTCCCCAGAAAATAAAAGCTCCAGCCAAGCTCATTCCCTTTGTCCAACAAGCGCAACAGCAAGTCGTAACCTGTAACCCTTTCTTGAATCGGTTCGCGTTTTCTCTTGGCAGCAAGTACAATGCCGATACCGTCAGGTGTAATAAGATCCGCTTCTCCAATAATTTCCTGGAGCTGTTTATCGGTTTGATTTTTTATTGCGATTTCAGGATTCGCCGTAATCAAATGAAACAATTCCGATTTATTCTGAATATGCTCCGTCAGTTGATTCGTCGTTTCTTCAAGAGTTAATTTGGAAAAAGGGATTCCTAATATCTCAACAGTGCCTTTCACGTTATCAACCTTTCAATTAAGAGAGTCTAGCGTGATTTTATCATACAAGGAAGGTTATGGTAAAATGCAACAATCAACCCAAGAGCGCCAATGCAGCATTGACGCTCTTCCTGCTGTTATCCATATCGTCCAATCTTCCGTTTAACCTCTTCCAGCAATGGCTGCGCCATTGCTCTTGCTTTCTTTGCCCCTTCTCTCAAAATCTCATCGATTTGATCCCTTGAGGACATATAATGATGATATTTCTCCCGCGGTTCCTCCAGAAAAGCATTCATAACTTGATACAGCTCCTGCTTTGCTTCTCCCCAACTGATTCCACTCCTATATCGTTCTCTCAATTCTTCTATCTGGCCGCTCGATGCAAACTCTTTATATAGTAGAAAAATACTCGAAGAGGCTGTTTCCTTAGGTTCGTTCGGCGGCGTAGAGTCTGTCTTGATTCTGCTGATCAGCTTCTTCAAATTCTCGGCCGACTCAAACAGCGGAATCGTATTGTTGTAGCTTTTACTCATTTTCCGCCCGTCCAGTCCCGGTATAACCGCCGTTTGTTCATCTACGATGTAATTGGGGAGCTTGAAGGTCTCGCCATAATTTCTGTTGAAAGCTTCTGCAAGATCCCTGGCGATCTCCACATGCTGGATCTGATCCTTCCCTACCGGCACTTGATCCGTCTGGAATAATAAAATATCCGAAGACATCAAGATTGGGTAAGTGAACAAGCCCATATTTACACCGGTATCAGTATCCAGCCCCAGCTGTTCGTTTTTATCTACAATCGCCTTATAGGCATGAGCACGATTCATCAGACCTTTGGGAGCGAGACAGGACAGAATCCAGCTAAGCTCGAAGATCTCCGGTACATCCGATTGCCGGTAAAAAACCACCCGCTCCGGGTCGAGTCCCAAAGCCAGCCATGTCGCCGCAATCCCGTATGACAGCTCGTTAAATTCTTCCCGATCCTGGATAAATGTTAATCCGTGATAGTCGGCGATAAAATACAAGGCTGTACAATCCTGATTTTGCGCGATTTGCAGGGCTGGCTTAATTGCAGCGATGTAATTGCCGACATGGACTCTTCCTGTTGGTTTGATGCCTGTTAATACAATGCTCATGTTCCTTGCTCCCTTCTTGATACAAATGAAAAAGGGGCTCTCATCCTTGGAAAAGGACGAGAAACCCCGTGGTACCACCTTCATTAGCCCGAACCATAAATCGGACTCGCTTTAACGTATCGCAGCATACCTGATGCTTGAATACGCGTCTCTTGTAACGACGAGACTTTCGCCAAAGCCTACTCCAGCCTGTTTCGGTTTGGATGCTCAGAAGCCCACTTCGGCATAACTCTTACGCTGATTCGCACCATCCATCAGCTCTCTGGAGTATTCGTTATGCTTACTCTCTTCATCATCGCATGTTGGTATACAATTGTATTACTACATTTTTACAACAGAACGAACAGAATTGTCAATTCCTTACTGTGAAATAAGCGTTGCAGAAGCCATATAGATCTTTGTTTCCTCGCCATTAAACATGTATCCGTTAGTCAGATATGTCCATCCATACTTCTCATAATACCCCTCAAGATCTGTACAAAGATACAGCTTATCGCATCCTAGTGTACAGGTCTCTTGCAGCGCGTGCTGAAGCAATTGTTTCCCGATATGTTGACCTTAAATGAATAATTCGTTGAACTTCCCCATTGCCCCCAAAACAGCTGTACTACAATGTCCAAAAGCTCCGGTTTATCTTTCAAATTATAGATCTCTATCATGAAATCTCCTCACTCGAACTGATGGTTTGTATCAGACTCCCTGTTTCTTGAATAAGATCACGCAACATGCTAAAAGCTTTTGTTACACAATCTTGATTATCTGTAACTAAGGTGAAGATCTCATTTATTCGATGGGAGTAGCTGCTTGGCACTGCATGAAATGAATCCGCAATGGCAGCAGCTCCTTTTTCATTCATCAAATAGGCTTCATTTATAGCAAACAATACCTGATTCAAGCAGGCTACTGACCGGAAACAACAACCAGCGATATAAGATAAGTCTTTCTTGTAGATACCTTTGAATCCATTGTCGAGAGAAAAACCCGCCTCCCAATAAAACTTTTGGATAATCGCTTTTTGAAAAACAGGAGAATAAGGGATCGCTCTGCTTTTGAGTTGATCTATAATTCCCGAAGGATCCCATAATATTTTGCATAACGCGATCTCCGCCAAATAAATGGAATTGACAAATCCGTGGGGATGTCCGGGTTGATAGTCAATGGTGATATCTCCCGCAACACATTGTTCAATGACTTGTGACACTTTGTTTTGATCGCGAAATAAAATATCAACCGGAGTTTGATTAATGCTCAACCAGCCCCCGCCATTGATCCATGGTCCCCAGCCGCCTATTTCCGTAATCAAGTCTTCTCTATGGTCGTCATCCATTGCAGCAGCAGCCTTGCGAAGTCCGGGAATGTCCAGCTCTACTCCGGAATCATAATAGATGCCAATATCAATGTCAGACTTGGGAGTGTCCGTCCCACTGGCTCTTGAACCGCCGAGCACAATAGCAATTACGCCTTGTATTTGTTTTAAACTATCAACAATATTGGAGATGGTATGTTGTACGCTCATAATTCTCACCGGTCCTATGATCAACTATGTGCAATTATAATGTATTCTGTTCTTTATTTGAAAGGAGAGTATTTATCAAACCGTTCTTTCTGTTTAGTAAAAGCTACGTTGGATTTCGTACAGCCTAGCGGGACGTTTTTGCCCGGTCTCTTGAGCTAGATTGGATTGGCTACAGTATAATCAGCTGATTTGGACAATAATGGCTTATTCTGGACTCTTATGCTGGATGAAATCCAACGTAGCCGTGCTGTCCTTCCTTTTAACCTGATTTCACTGGAGCAAATCCAACGTACGGTGATTGAAGCCACTTTCCTATAACATTCGCCGCGCCCTCTGGCCGCCACTGCTCGAGGATTCCGCAGGTTTCTGCTTTGGGGCTGAAGAAAGTCGAACACGCATGCTTTTAGCGATATTGTGAAGGATCCGGTTACAGATACCTATATCTATGCCTATGTGCAATCGGTCTATTGGTCGTAGGAAAATACGAATTACGCTGCCCATTTTATCGGATCAATGAATACAAAAGGCGATACAGGTTTTAAGCCTGTACCGCCTTTTTATTTAGAATTTGTTCAAACGCATCGTTAAAGTATTGCATCACATACTTTGCGACATAACATTCAAAGGATGAATAATCCGTTACCACTGCGAATGGATCTGTAATAAAATCATGGAGCTGTTCGAATGTAAATTGCGGCTGATCGATAAATAACATATTCGACGCATCCGGAACAACCACTAACGACGAATGCAGCAGCAGTTGGGAAGACAAGGCGTTGGATGCCAGATAGATTGCATCATCGGCGCCAACCAGGGCCAGCGTTGGATGATCCAGATGAGCAAAATCCTCATTAACTGGAACTCCCGTGTATAACTCAAGTGCTTCAAAATACGTCTCCGGCGATACCGATATATAAGCGGATACGATTGTTTGAAATAACGGAAGGTCGGCTGTCAGCTTGGTAATCCCATGCGTCATGCTCTCCGCCAAGGTTAACATAGATTCTTTGCCCGTCAGCTGCTTACGGCTATGAACAATCGACTCCACTGTTTTTCTTGGTAAGAAGGCTGGAGTGGACAGCAGAATGAGGCTTTTCACCAGCTTCGCATATTGCAGGCTAAACTTCACAGCAAGGCTGGCACCAAAGCCATGTCCGAGCAAGTGAACCGGCCCCAGCTCCAGTTGTGTCAGCAGTAAGCGCAAATCTTCAATTAATAACTCCCAGCTTAGAGGAGTCTCTCCCCGCTCCGTGCGGCCATGTCCCCGCAGATCCAGCAGAACAACCCGATAATGCTCCTTGACATAAGGAAGAATAGGCTCCCAAACCTCGTGATTAAGCCCCAAGCCATGTATAAATACAATGGTTTCCGCGGAGGAATCCGAATGATAAATATGATAGTTGACCGGAATATCCCGTACTTGGACAAATGGCATAGAATCCTCCTACGATAATGAACTGCATCTATCATATCGCCATTACGTCCATACGTCTGTTGACTTTAAGTCACATAGCAGATAATCTCAAAGAAGAATACTAGATTCTGGGGGCTAACATGATAGATATTCGCATCGAATTTGGACAAAGAATCAAAGAGCTGCGGGCCCGGAGCGGAATGTCTCAGGAGCATCTGGCCTATCGGGCCGGGCTGGACCGGAGTTACATAAGTGGAGTTGAGCGCGGAGAACGAAATGTCAGCATTGTGAATATCGAGAAAATCGCCTCGGCTCTGCAAATAAGCGTTGCTTATCTATTCTCGGGTGAACGTTTCTCTCCTACGCCGGCTTATCATCCGAAAGAATTTATCATACCTTTTAAAGATAGAGTCCAATACACGCTTGATCCGGACAAAAGGCTTCTTTCCTTTCAAGTGAACGGCCTGGCATCAGGCAAGCATGATGTCGAATATATGTCTAACATTGTCCTTGGCATCTGTTCGGCTTACAGCAAAGATGAGCTTGATGTGCTGGTGGATCACCGCGGTATGAAGACAGCCGATGGCGAGCCTGTCGTCTACTCACCGGAGGTGGCGGAAAGAGCTGTGCAATTCCAGCAGGAGCTTACCGCCTACAGTAAAAAAGTCATTGTCCTCTGCAATTCAGAGTTTATGGTAGAGCAACTGAACCATGTAGCCAAAACAAGCGGCATATACGATAAAGCGACCCATCTGTTCGCTAAAGACCGGGACATGGTTGGCAAAGCGTATGAAATGTTGGATATTCATGATCATCAATTTATCCGAACGGACAAATAAACCGCCTGCGAAGGCGGCTTATTTGTGCTATGGACCAGGCACAGCATTCAGACGCCTCGGCCTGTTCACCAGATAAATACTGCCGAGCACCAATACAAGTCCGATTAACAACGTATACGTAAACGGCTCATGCAGAAACATCGTCCCAATCAGGATGGCAACAAGCGGAATAAGAAAAGTAAAGGACGCCACCCTGCTCGCTTCCCCCGAGTCCATCAGCTTGTAAAAGACAAGCCAGCCAAGTGCGATCACAAAGATAGAGATAAACAACAAGCTGGCAATAAAGCCGGTGCTCCAGTTCACTTCAGACCAGCTTTCCGTCAAAGAGCCTAATCCGGTCATAAATATGCCGCCCATCATTAACTGGAGTGTAACCAACCAGATGCTATCTACTCTTGCGCTTGTTTTCTTCACGAATATGGTCCCCAGCGCCCAGCTAAGGGCAGAGCCAATCGCCAATAAAATTCCCGCAACTGAAATATGTCCGGAAGCACCGCTTGCTCCGCTCGAAATAACCCCTACACCAGCAAAGCCAAGGATTAGGCCGGTCACCTTTAATCCATTCATCAGCTCGCCCAGCCATAACCAGGAGAAGAGGCCGACCAGAACCGGCTGCAGGAATACAATAGCCGAGAACAGTCCGGCAGGCAAATACTGAATTCCAATCGTCTGCAGACCATAATACAGAACCACATTGACAACGGCCGATATGGCATAAATAAACCATGTTTGCCTGAACTGCAAACGACGGTATCTCGGGAGCGCTGCGACAAGGAGCAGCAGTCCTCCAAGTAAAGTCCTGACCCCTGAGAACAGCACCGGCGGCATATAGTGAAGCGCATATTTGGAAAGAGGCCAATTAATGCCCCATACAAGCACCAGGAACAAGATTAGAAGAAAGGTCCGTTGCTTCGATAATTGTTGCATATGAAATTCCTCCGGAATGGATGTTAGAGCTGCCTCGTTAATGCCCCAACAGAAGTGGTGTCAGGAACAAAGTTATAATAGCGGTCAAGATCATCGACACGCTGGATACGGTGCCGGAAATACTGCCCAGCTCGAACGCTTTGGACGTTCCTGCTCCATGTGCACTTGTTCCTAACAAGACACCTCGCGCAACAGCATTGCGAATACGGAACAGGCGAATAATGGGAGGCCCGATCAGCGAGCCAAAAATCCCCGTTACCATCACAGCAACAGCCGTAATCGTTGGAATACCGCCAATGGACTGGGAGACATTCATCGCAATTGGTGTCGTTGCGGAATGCGGAATAAGACTATATATGATTTTTTCATTTAGTCCCAGACCTCTTGCCAGCCACAAGGCTGAAACAACCGCAGCCGCAGAGCCGGCTGATACGCTGATTATAATCTGAGCAGCATGCTTCTTGATCAGATCATAATGTCTGGATAAGGGAATGGCAAAAGCTATCGTCGCCGGTCCAAGCATATCGGACAGCCAGTGTGCGCCTGCGTTATAGTCGGCATAGCTGGTTCTTGTAACAGCCAGCAGCAGGATCAGCACAGCCGGCGTCAGAATTAACGGAGACAGGAGCATATGCGGTTTATAGCGATGAATCTTTTGGGCTAACATATATACAATAACCGTGATGAGCAGGCTTGCCGCTGAAGTGATCATCCGTGTGATTCCTCCTTGCGCCTGACAACCTGCTGAGCGACAAGTCCGCTGCACAGCATCACGATAATGGTACCTAAGGCAATAACCAAGGCGATTGGAACACCGGCGTTCATAATCAGCTGCCGGTATCCGATGATGCCAACAGCAGGCGGGATAAAAAAGAGCAGCATCGTGGCAATCAGCCAATCCGAGCCGGATTCTACATATTTGCGCGGAATAATCTTTGCCTGCAGCAGCATAAACAGCAGAATCATCCCCAGAATACTGCCCGGAAACGGCAGGTGAAGCCACTCTGCGAGCCGGTTCATCAGCCAGGAAAAGCCAATAAAGAACATAATTTGAATGATTAATTTTGTCAGATAACGCATAACTGCCAACTCCCTTTAATGGAAGTGTACAGCAGCCAAATTCATAGGTAAAATACATTTACAGAATGGTTTTCATTCCATTTATCTATGGATAAGGAGAAGCAAAAGCTTGGATATCCGACATTTGCAATATTTTGTGGAAGCCGCCCGCTTCCAGAGCTTTACGAAAGCCGCCCAATCCCTCTATATCACTCAGCCAACCATCAGCAAAATGATCAAGAATCTCGAAGAGGAGCTGGGAGTCGTCTTATTCGAACGTGTCGGTAAAAAAATCTCATTAACCGATGCCGGCACTATTCTGCTGACACAGGCTCAGCAAATGGTCCAATCGTTTAGTCAAATGAACTCGCGCTTGTCCGAGTTAATGGAGCTGAAGGCCGGCCATATCCGGATCGGACTGCCCCCTATGGTAGGCGTCAGCTTCTTTCCGCGCATTATCGGACAGTTCCGGGAGAAATATCCGAGGATTACCATGCAGTTGTTCGAGCATGGCGCCAAAAAAGTTGAGGCGGATGTTGGCACAGGAGAACTGGATATCGGGGTCATCCTGCTGCCGACTAACGAAGAGAAGTTTGAATCGTTTTGCTTTGTACGCCAGAGCCTTATGCTTGTCGTCCCTCCTTCCCATCAGCTTGCGGACCGTGATGAGGTGTCGCTCATTGAGCTGAAGGAAGAACCCTTTCTGCTATTCCATGAAGAGTTCACGCTGCATGACCGGATTATTGCTGAATGCGAAAAGCTTGGTTTCCAGCCCGCTGTCGTCTACAAAAGCACACAGTGGGATTTCATCAGCGAAATGGTGGCTGCGAATCTGGGAATTGCCCTTCTGCCCGAAGCGATCTGCAGAGAGCTTGATCAAGAGCGTCTGCGCGTAATCCCGCTGACCTCTCCAAGCATCCCCTGGCATCTGGCTATGATCTGGCGCCGGGACGGCTATCTGTCGTTCGCCGCGCGTGAATGGATTGCTTTTGCAAGAGAGACACTGCAGTCCCGATAGCCAGTTTCTATGCCAAGATTCGTTGCTAAAATAGTGATAAACCCGGATTGGGCTGTCTCAGAAGTCATTAACGGACATTAGGACAGCCTTCGGATCGGAGGAATAAGGTAACCTCTATCCCTCCGATCCCAACAAAGTAGAGCTACATTGGATTCCGTACAGGATAACGGGGGCGTTTTGCCCGGACACTCGAGCTTCATTGGAGTGACTACAGTATAATCAACACCTTTTGGAGATAAGAGGACCATTTCTTCCCCTTTCACTGGAGTGAATCCAACGCAGCCCCCGCAAGTCACTCGTTTAACCTAATTTCACTGGAGTAAATCCAACGTACGGTGACCAAGCTCGCCGAAAGTTACTGGAAGGCAGCGGCCTTCGCTCACCCATAATTGTTAGAATAAAGCGATTAAAGACCATAATCGCAAAATAGCGATGCAGGGGCAGTACCCCGCATCGCTATTTTACGCATGTTCAATCTGCTAATTGTTTAACCCTAGTCTAGTGTGGACGAATCCCTTTTGGGATGCCCCAATTTATTTATTTCGATTACTCCTTGGACCTGGCGGCGGACCTCCTGGACCACCCGGCCCAAACCCTGGACCTCCTGGGCCACCCGGTCCAAATCCTGGACCTCCTGGGCTACCCGGACCAAAACCCGGCCCTCCTGGACCGCCCGGTCCTCCTGGTCCCCACGGCCCTGGCCCTGGTCCGCCCCATGGCGGGCGAGGCGGCGGACCCCAGCCCCACCATGGCGGACGAGGCGGCGGCCAGCCCCATGGCGGTTGCGGCTGCCAACCCCACGGTTGCGGCGGGAATCCGCCTGGACCCGGAGGAATAAATCCCCGATTTGATTTCGTCATTTGAAATTACTCCTTTATCAGAAAAGTAATTTAATGCCTGCGTTAGCGTATGTGATAACCCATCTATATGTATAGGCGAACATAACACCTTGCAAGGATTAGGTGAATACCCTGTATTAACTTTTCTGTTTTGGAGGAACATCATGATTCCTATTTATCCTTACTACAGCCAGGAAACCAAATGTAAACAAGTACCTGTTACGTTCCCGCCGCAGCATCAGGATCAGCAGCCTGGCCTTGAATATCTCATGCATCCTGCTCCGATCTCGGATAACCCCGAATACAAAGGAAGCGGCAAGCTGAAAGGCAAGGTTGCCATCATTACAGGCGGCGACAGCGGAATTGGCCGTGCCGTTGCGATCGGCTTTGCCAAAGAAGGCGCAGATGTAGCCATCGTCTATTTATACGAACATAAAGATGCGCTTGCGACGAAACAAATGGTCGAGAAATACGGAGGACGCTGCCTGCTGATTGAAGGTGATCTTAGAAAGCCGGAATTCTCTGCTGAAATTGTACACAAGACGATCGAAAGCTACGGATGTCTCGATATTCTCGTCTTGAATCAAGGTGTACAATTCCCGCAAAAATGTATCCTCGATATAACCAACGAGCAGCTTGAGGATACGTACCGGACGAACATTTTTCCGCATTTCTACTTGACGAAAGCTGCGCTGCCGCATCTCAAGGCCGGAAGCTCCATTATAAGCACCGCATCGGTTACAGCATACGCAGGAGCACCTTTGCTTGTTGACTACTCCTCGACTAAGGGAGCCATCGTCTCCTTTACCCGTTCCTTATCGCTCCAGCTTGTCAGCTGCGGCATACGAGTGAATGCCGTTGCTCCCGGACCAATATGGACTCCGCTCATCGTATCGAGTTATTCGGCCGATTATGTCAAAACCTTCGGCCTGGAGACACCAATGAAACGCGCCGGTCAACCGTTCGAGCTGGCACCAACTTATATTTATCTCGCATCGGATGATTCCTCTTATGTCACCGGCCAGGTCCTTCATGTAAATGGCGGAGTTATGACGGAGACTTAAGCGATAACTAACAAAGAAGAGGCTGTCCCAAAAGTCGGTTTCAAATGACTTTTGGGATAGCCCCTCACCTCACGCTGGATTTTCTCCAGTCAAAAACACTCCATTATGCTGTATCTAATCCAACGTAGCTAGGAGTGACAGGTATCTTCCATCCCGTCAGCCAGGGAAACAAGCTTATTGATGGTGTTCCAGTTGCGGACGGTTGAATGTACACCCAGCTTCTCGGCTTTGACGGCAAGCTTGGAATTGCGGACGGTTTGCTTGAACAGCAAGTATAAATCTCGTCCTTTGCTGACGAAGATCTCCTCCTCCGTCTCAAACGATCGGAGCTTCTCCAGCTGTTCGGCTGACGGCTGTTCCAGCATCATCGACACATACAAATATTCGCCTTGCGCGGTTGCCGCTGCTGCTGCGAGTTGCTCTTCCGTAAACGGACAGTTTTCGGCTATGGCGCGCAGCTCCTCGGCCGTTCGCATAATCACCTTGATCTGCAGCCCAAACACGGCTTCGATCTGCTGCTCGATCCGGCTGCGCAGCACAGCTTCATCCTCATCCGACTTGAACAAAATATTACCGCTCTGAATATACGTCTGCACATTCTGTAGTCCAACGGCGGCGAGCGCTTCACGCAAGTCTGCCATCTTGATCTTGTTTTTCCCGCCGACATTAATGCCGCGCAGCAATGCAATTGTTATGGTCATGGTTCCTCCTAAAAAGAATTGTCACATGCTTTTGGTGACAATTCTTACTTCGTAAGCTTTTGCCTAAAGAATTGTCACATGCTTTTGGTGACAATTCTTACTTCGTAAGCATTTGCCTAAAGAATTGTCACATGTTTTTCCTGACAATTCTTACTTCGTAAGCTTTTGTTTTAAGGCTGCCGATGCTTTTCGAACTGCTTCACATGCAAATCCTTGTAAATCCCGTTCTGGTGAAGCAGCTCTTCATGGCGGCCTTTCTCTACAATTATACCGTCCTGAACGACCAGAATTTGATCAGCCGCCATGATCGTCGACAGCCGATGTGCAATTACAATACTTGTCTTATTCTGCAGAAGGACGCTCATTGCCTTCTGAATGTAATATTCGGATACGGTATCGAGCGAAGAGGTTGCTTCATCCAAAATAATGATTGCCGGATTTTTGAGCAAAACTCTCGCAATGGAGATCCGCTGCTTCTCCCCTCCCGACAGCTTCATCCCCCGGTTACCTACTACCGTATCATAGCCTTCCGGCAGCTCCATAATAAAATCATGGATATACGCAGCTTTGCATGCCTCCTGCATCTCTTCTTCCGAGGCGTCGTCGTTTGCATACATCAAATTTTCCCGGATCGTTCCATTAAACAGATAACTGTCCTGCGTGACCAGGCCAATCTGGGACCTGAGTGAGTCCAGCGTCATATCCTTGATATCTATGCCGCCAATCCGAATACTGCCCGCATTACGCTCATACAACCGGGGTAGCAGGTTGGTAATGGTGGTCTTCCCTGCTCCGCTGGGACCAACAAGGGCCGTCATCGTTCCCGCTGCTGCTGTGAAAGAAATATGCTGCAAAGCCTGCTTGTCTCGCTGATAGGCAAAGCTTACATCCTCAAACACAATATCCTCTCCGGAAATGTCCGCTGTCAGCGCCCCAGGGTTGTTAACGATCACCGGCTCCATATCGAAGTAATCAAAGATCCGTTCGAACAACGCGATGGAACGGTTAATATCAACATACAGATTCGTCATTTGCCCAAATGGCCCATAAATCCGGCCCAGCAAAGCCACAAAGCTGATAATTTCCCCGACTGATATCTCGCCCTGAATATATAAATAACCGCCATACAAGTAAATCAGCATAGGACCGATGGTTGTAAAAGTGGACAGCAGCATCATAAACCAGCGGCCGGCCATCGATTCCCTGATCTGCAGGCGGGTCGATTCGCCGTTCACGGCTTTGAAGCCTTCATATTCCTTCCGTTCCTTCGTGAACAGCTTCATCAGCAGATAGCCGCTAATACTAAGCGTTTCCTGAATAATATGGTTTTGCTCGGACATCTTCTCCTGCGTCTGCTTGGCGATATTCCAGCGGACTCGGCCCATTTTACGAGTAGGAACAAGGAACAGCGGAACAACGCACATCCCCAGAACAGCAAGCTTCCAGTTCATGACGAACAACGTTCCAAGCGTTGTCACCAGTATAAATAAGTTGCTTGCGAAATTCACCACGGTGCTGTTAAACACCCCTTGAATGCCGGAAATATCGCTGGTCATTCTCGTAATGACCTCGCCTTGCTTGACGTTGGAGTAGAACTGCATCGGCATCTTCTGCAAATGGCGGTACATCTGATTTTTCATGTCGTATACAATATTTTGCGAGATATAAGAATTGAGATAGCTCTGCAGTACACCCAGAAGACCGGAAGCAACCGTTGCTGCAAGCGAGACAAGCACTAGCTCCAATAACAGCCTCATATTCTTATTCGGCAGCGCATCGTCAACAATATGCTGGATGAAGATCGGCGGCAGAAGTCCCAGGCCCGAGGTGAGGAGCAAAATAAGCAACACAACAATTGTCTGTTTCCAATAGGGGATAAAATAGGCGGAGATCCGGGCCAGCATCGCTTTTGTAATATTCGGCTTCGCTCCGTTGTCATACTTCATCTTGTTAAAGCCCATTCCCCCTGGTCCTCCATACATCTTGGACATTTGGGTTCCCTCTTTCTATAGATGATTCAGGATTTGCTGATGAAGCTTATACAGCTTATCGACATCCTCCTGCGGCAATTGCTCAAGCGCGCTGCTTAATGCCTTATACGATGCCGCTTCTTGACTGTAGAGCAAACATAGCTCTTCGCCAGCAGGCGTAATAAACAGCAGGATCTCCCGACGATCCTGCCCGGAAGGCTCACGGACGATAAACCCCTTCTCCACCAGTTGATCAATATGTACGCTAACCCGGCTCTTGGCAAAAACAAGCTGCTCCGTCAATTCCTTTTGCTTCTGACCCGGATTAACCCGCACCGACTCCAGAATGTTGATCTGGTGAACGGTCATTCCCAGGTTAGCCGCACTGTGAAAAGCCAGCTTCTTCAATTGTCGCGTTATGCGGAAGAAAGATTGGTAAATATCCTTCGAATCTGCTGCCATGGTAAAAACACCTTCTTTAGTTATGGTTGTAAACCGTTATGTTTGTAAACTAATTATACACAAAAAAAGAGAGCCTTCCAGCTCCCTTCTGTGACTCTTAATATAATGGATATTTCTGGCGCAGATCTTCCCGGTGAAGGACATGGGAATCCTCGCGGATATAATGGCAGACATAGGAACGGCGCCATCTGTCCTTGCTCCTGTTTTTACCCGAGGAATGGATCAGCAGCTCGCTGAAAAACAAGATATCCCCCTTCTCCATTACAACCGGTACTTGCTTGCTTGTATCTACACCTTCCGTCTCCTCAGTCCAAGCCTCATGCTCTTCGATGTTTTTGACCGCACCATGCGGCAGCAGCCCCAGCTTATGAGTCCCCGGCATTACCCACAGGCAGCCGTTCTCGACATCAATCAGCTCCTCCATAGCAGTCCAAGCAGCAATCATCGTCATCGGATCATTTTTAATGTAATAGTAATCCTGGTGGGAGGCCTGCCCCGGCGAGCCCGGTTCTTTATAGAAATACATGCTTTGCACGCAAACTGCTTCTTTGCCCATCAATTGTGCCAGCGCTCCGCGAACTAGCGAATGCTTCATTAGCTGCCTGGACATGCCGTCATGCTTATGAGGATTAAAGAGCCGGAGCGAATATTTCTTTGATTCTTCGCATGCTGCCCACTCGGGCATTGGCGACTGGTTTCTAATCTCATAAATGTGTCCATTAAAAGCATCAATCAAATCATCGGACATGCCTTTCTTCCATAATAAGTAGCCGTTTTCTCTGAAAAATGAAACCTGTTCTTCTGATAGGGGAGCTAGGGGAGCCGTATAAGTCTTGTTCATTGTCATTCTCCTTTATAATTCATTTTGCTCAAGCGATACCTTTATCGTACTCCGGCTCCCCGCTTCGGACAATGGCTGTCACTTACACATTTGTATCTGTCATTGATATTTATGATTCACATGGCGTACAATCAAGCTATGAGGTGATTTTATGAACGTAACATCAGCCCTAGCCGGCTCCGTTGTTTATCCGCCGGGAGGAAAGTTTGGTCCGAGAATCCAGCAGGATATCCAGCTTGTTATGCTGTATACCGGCGAGATGTCCGTTACCATTGACGGCAGGGAGCTTCATGTTCAGCCCGGACATGTCGTTCTCCTGCTTCCCGGGCATGAAGAGCAGTTCGTCTTCTCCAAAACCGAGGATACTTGGCATCGCTGGATTGCCGTACATGTGCCAGAGCTGGGGGAACAAACCCGGGAATCATTCCGCGACCTCCCCGAAATCCTGCCCCTAACCGAGGACATGAATCGGCTGACGGATCTTCTTCTCCGCCTGCAAAGGGATACCACGCCAACTGATCCCGTTAATTTGCAGCTTGGGTTAGCCGCCTTGCATCTGTACCCGGTGGAATCAGAGAGGTCCATCTACCAGAAGGAGAAGCATCCTGCCATTTATTCCGCTTTGTCCTGGATTCAGGAGCATTATGCCAAAGAGGTGACATTGAAAGAGATAGCGGCTTTTGCCAAGGTCTCTCCAGAGCATCTCGTCAGATTGTTCAAACAATATGAGCAAGCTACGCCTTTTCAATATTTGTGGAGCTTCCGCATTCAGAAGGCAGTTGAACTGCTCACCAATACGGGCCTTACCGTCACTGAAATCGCGCTGCGCTGCGGCTTCAAGACCTCTCATCATTTCGCTAGACAGCTTAAGCAGATGACTGGCCGCACAGCCTCCGAGATCCGGCAGTTATCATGGAGCGGTCTGAGGAAAGCTTAGATCTGATTTTTCTAAAGATTGATCCGGCAAAAGCAGCCCCTCGAAATAGGTTTTATTATGTTGAACCGATGGGTGATCAGGACGATAGGCGCGGGCACTTTCATTATGCTCATAGGCTTTCAGCCACTTGCCAAGCTTGTCATAACAGACACATAACTGCAGATGCGGCAGCCAGGTCGTGCAGGAGGTATTTTGCATCGACCATGCTTCCTCGTGTTTTGGGGCCTGTAAGGCAGACTCATACCAGAATGCGGCAGTCTCATAGGCACCGGACTGCAGATGATAATAGCCGATTCGGCAGCAATTATCCGCCCGAGGGCTCCCGTAACGAAAGGAACGGAGGGCCGATTCAAGCGCCATTTGCTGATCGCCTAATGCCGCATGACAATCCGCGAGCTTGCCGCATGCAGCCACATTATCCTCCACCCATCCTTTTTTGGAATGAAGGAAACGATTGTAATACAGAATTGCTTTATCATAACGGCTGTGATCCTTCAATTCATTCGCGTAATAGTACAAGTCTCTTGGACTAAATTCTTCTCCTCTTGCAAGACGCTGCTCATAAATCCGCAGATTCCTGTCACTGTCATGGCTGGTTCTTGCATGTGTAACAGCGATATCTGAAGCAAAGGCCTCCCCGTACACTTCCAAATATTCATGAACCGCACCAATCCAACGGAATTGACGTGCCCGCTTGACTAAGCGGTTGCGGCGCAGCCTGTTTGTTACGACTCCGTTCTCATCCTTCGACAAATGGTAGAACATCGATACGGTGTCCACCTCGGGCGCAAGGGATGCTTTGAGCTCCAGCAGCTTGATCTGGTCCTCTGCCAGAAAGATATCGTCTGCATCCAGCCAAAGTATGTACTCGGAATTTGCCTTGTCAAAAGCGAAATTGCGCGCAGCTGCAAAATCATCGATCCATTCAAAGTCATAAATCCGGGATGTATAAAATGAGGCTATTTCTTTGGTCTTGTCTGTGGAACCCGTATCCACTACAACGATCTCGTCTGCAATGCCTTTCACCGAATCCAAACAGCGTGCCAGCACATCCTCTTCGTTCCTCACAATAAGACAGAGACTGATACTAATCATACCCGTTCACGCCCTTTCATTCGCGTTTTCCCTTCAGCAATCGACGTCCTTCGATGGACATGCCCTTTAATTCCTTTATCTATAAAGAATATTACTAATTTATGGAACATATTTTTCAATATTCCATCATCAAGGCGTGCGGGAGAGGTGAGGGGAAAGGAGAACACTTGCCGCAGCCCAGAGCATAAGTCATGACCAAACGAGCAGCCAGAGGAGTGAATAAAAAAATGGCCACAGGTCCAATACCGATTACCCCGTCACAATTAGCTTCCTTACGGGATTTGCTGACTGATCTGTCTAATCTGCTTCCAACAGTTCTTGAAAATCCTACACCAAGCCGGGTATCCCAGCTCAATACCATATTAATGGAGTTACGGGCACTTGTATTAACCATTGATTTCGATATTGACGAACAGTCAACCCTGCTTGCCCTGTTAGAAAACCTCATTACTCTTGTTCAAACAACTCCGTTTTCTCCGCTTGGCACAGTCATCTTATGTGAATATTTGATAAATATACTTGGGGCATATGGTCTATTATTTGATATACCTGCGGCAGATAAGAATGCCTTGATTGATCAAATACGCACCATTTCCCGTCAGCTCGCAATCATCCTCACTGCCATTAATCCAACATCAGGTCCCCCTGGCCCAACGGGACCTCCAGGACCAGCCGGTATTGCAGGTCCCGCGGGACCTGCAGGGGCAGTTGGTCCAGCCGGACCTGCGGGGCCAGCTGGACCAACCGGGGCGACCGGCCTTGCTGGTACAGATGGGCCGACCGGGCCTGCAGGACCATCTGGTCCCGCAGGTGCTGCGGGGGCGACCGGGGCTACTGGGGCTACCGGAGCGACAGGGGCTACCGGTGTAGGTTTAGTGGGTATTACAGCATTTAATCCTCTTCAAGCACCTTTATATCTGCAAGGTCAGGTTGTCACCTTTGACAGCAGTACTTATCTGGCACTTGTAGCCAGCCCGACGGGTGAGCCGGACTCGTCTCCGGATTACCTTGTACTTGCCGCAGGGGCTGCCACCGGGGCTGGTGATACTGGGGCGACTGGAGCCACCGGCGACACGGGCGCTACCGGCGCTACTGGTGCTACAGGCGATACGGGTGTTACCGGCGCTACGGGCGTTACCGGTGCTACTGGAGCTACCGGCGACACAGGCGCTACGGGCGTTACCGGTGCTACCGGCGGTACCGGAGCTACCGGCGATACTGGTGCCACGGGGGATACTGGCGCTACCGGTGACACCGGTGCTACTGGAGCCACTGGCGCTACGGGCGTTACCGGTGCTACCGGCGATACTGGTGCCACAGGGGATACTGGCGCTACCGGTGACACCGGTGCTACTGGAGCCACTGGCGCTACGGGCGCTACCGGCGATACTGGTGACACGGGGGATACTGGCGCTACCGGTGACACCGGTGCTACTGGAGCCACTGGCGCTACTGGCGCTACCGGAGCTACCGGCGATACTGGCGATACTGGAGCCACTGGCGACACGGGCGCTACCGGTGACACCGGTGCTACTGGAGCCACTGGCGCTACGGGCGTTACCGGTGCTACCGGCGATACTGGCGCTACCGGTGACACCGGTGCTACTGGAGCCACTGGCGCTACTGGTGACACCGGGGTTACTGGAGCCACTGGCGCTACGGGCGTTACCGGCACTACCGGTGACACCGGGGTTACTGGTGCTACTGGAGCCACTGGCGACACGGGCGCTACTGGTGACACCGGGGTTACTGGAGCCACTGGCGCTACGGGCGTTACCGGTGCTACCGGCGATACTGGCGCTACGGGAGCCACCGGGGTTACCGGTGACACCGGCGCTACCGGTGAGACTGGGGCTGCAGGTGAACCAGGTTCGGGTGCCGTTATACCGTTTGCTTCCGGCACGCCTGCGACTTTAACAACCGTAATGGGGGGGTTGTTGAACACTTCCGCTCTAACCGCTTTCGGAACCAATGCAGCAGGTGTCACGGTTGCCGGCGACATGATTGATTTAACCGGCGGCCCGGGCATACTCCTGAACACCGCTTTCTCCATACCGCGTGACGGATTGATCACCTCTATGGCTGCCTACTTCAGTACAACAGAGGCCTTGAGTCTGATAAGCACGACGATTACGATTACAGCTCAGCTATTCTCATCCACTACGCCAGACAATACGTTTACGGCTGTTCCCGGTGCGTTAGTTACTTTAGCCCCTCCGTTCACCGGTATCCTTGCCCTAGGGACGATAACTTCCGGCCTTACAACAGGACTCTCCATTCCTGTTACTGCGGGAACCCGCTTGCTCCTTGTCTTCTCTCCTAGTGTTACACAGGGAGTTGACGTCGCGATGACGATTGCAGGTTATGCAAGCGCGGGGGTAACCATTGTATAAATAACAAAAAGTCTGCCTCAAAAGCAGCAATTTTCGGAATCTGCCGGGAAGTCTCTTGCAGAGTAAAAACGATCGGTCGAATGAGAAAACCTCTATCGAGGCCTTTCGAAGAAGGGCGACCGTACCCGAACCGCTAGAGCGTAACCCTCTTACTGCGATTTTTTCCGTGCCATGCTCTTCAATCGCCGTACGTTGGATTTACTCCAGCGAAATCAGAACCAACAGAAGAATTGAGTCTCTACGTTGGATTTTCTCCATTAAAAAGAAACAGAATAAGCCTCTTTTAGCCAAATTAGGTTGATTATCCTGCAGGCAATCCAATGTAGGCCGAGTTGCCAGGCAAAACAGCTCCGTTATGCTGCACGAAATCCAATGTAGCCGCGCCTAGTGCCCAGGTTCTACTTTGTTGGGCGCAGGCGTCGAGGAAAAAGTAACTAATACAAATATAAAGAGGCAGCCCATCAACTTATGGGACTGCCCCTTTCCTTTAGTTATTGTAAGGATCAATTGTTTGAATCGTGCCGTCTTCATTATACTTCAGCTCGGTGAATTTCACGCTGCGCTTATGATCAACACCGCCGGACAGCGATGCATCATGATAGAACAAATACCATTTGTCCTGGAACTCAACAATAGAGTGATGAGTGGTCCAGCCGATAACCGGTGTCAGAATAGTTCCTTTGAAGACAAATGGGCCTTGCGGATTGTCGCCAATGGCATATACCAGCTTATGGGTAGAGCCGGTAGAGTACGACAGATAGTATTTGCCATTATATTTGTGCATCCAAGGACCTTCGAAGTATCTGCGCTCTTCGTCTCCAGCAAGCAGCGGATTCCCTTCTTCATCCACAATTGAAATTTCAACCGGCTCGCTTTTGAACGTAAGCATGTCGTCGCTAAGCTCTGCTACCTGTGGTCCAAGAGCAGGTCCGTTTACATCCGGATCAGCGGCATCTGCTGCAAACTCGCCAGTTGTCCACTTCTCCAATTGCCCGCCCCAAAGTCCGCCGAAATACATATAGGCTTTGTTATCGTCATCCACGAGAACGGCAGGATCGATACTGAAGCTGCCCGGAATATAGTTTTCCTCTGCTTTGAATGGCCCCGCCGGAGTTGCACTTGTTGCTACACCAATACGGAAAATGCCGTCTTTATCTCTGGCAGGGAAATACAAGTAATAGGTATTATTCTTGAATGCGGCATCCGGTGCCCACATTTGCTTCGATGCCCATGGCACATCTTTCACATGAAGAGCTTCACCATGATCGACACATGGGGAATTAACATCATCCATGGACAAAATATGGTAGTCCTCCATCTGGTATTGGTCACCGTTATCATTGGTCGGGCCGTCATGATCAAGGTCATGGGAAGGATAAATATAAATTTTGCCTTCAAATACATGCGCAGAAGGATCTGCTGTAAAAATATGCGTGACAATCGGTTCATTTGGTTTGGACATGATCGTATTCTCCTTTTCGCGCATAACTACTGGTAGTATTCTAATTCATCCTCTCCATTCTACTCGTAAATGCATAACTGTAAACTAAACAAATTAAAGAATATAACATGTAAAATTAAGTTTTCGGTATAAAAACCTGTATAGTCGATCCTATACACATTTGGAATCATCCTCCCTTATTGGAATGTGGAACAAAACCATGTAGAATCAACATACAGAATGTACGAAAGGGTTTTTCGCTTATGAGCTTTCAGTATACAGATGATGATGTCCGGGTCTTATGCGGCCGGTTCGCCTTTGAAGAAGGAGAATCTATCTGCCGGGCAGGCGGCGTAACGATTCTGCGATATGATCCAGATAAACCTTTCTGCGAAGCAAATGTCCGGACGAATCGCGACCTGATTGTAACGGCTGCCGTCAACAGAGGCGAAATTATTGCAACCTGCACATGCCCGGACTTTGATCCCGAAGATAAATATTGTGAGCATGTCGCAGCTATGCTGCTGCATCTGCTGGAGCTGCCAGAACTGCCCGAAGAAGCACTGAATCTGGCCCGAATTTCGGCAAGCGATCAGCTGCTGTCGTCCAGCATCCTTGATTTGTTCAGCAGCGAACGCAATCAGCCTCCCATCTTAGGCAGCACGCGTTATGTAAGAGATACCCGCCTTCCCGTTGAAGTCCAGTTCACCTGTGTTATTTTCTCAAGCGGATACCGGAATTACCGGATTGGCATTGAGCTTCGAGTAGGGCTTGACAGGCTGTATGTCGTACCGGATATCCGTGCTTTTATCGAAGGTATGGCTTTAAATGCAACCCGGGCCTTTTCCAAACATTTCACCTTTAACCCTGCCGAGCATCGTTTCCTCGGTGAAGATCATGCGATGCTGGATGAACTGACCCGAATCAGCAGGAATGAGGCTCTGTATCAGGATGGAGTCCAATCCTTAACCGGGCGGGCACGCGGCAAGCAGAACGACCGGATGCTCATGATCCCCCCTGCAGACTGGCCGACCGTGCTTAAGCTTCTTGTCGCCTGCCCTTCTGTGCTGATTGATCAAGAGGGTACCGTCACTCCCGGACTGCATATAAACGATGAGCCCTCCCCGATCCGCTTCGCAATTGGCGAGCCTGACGGGAATGGTTTTCAGCTGGATGTCGAAGGTCTCGATAAGGTTACTGTATTAACTGCTTACAATATGGTTCTGAGTGAAGGCCGGATGATGCAGCTCCCCCAGGCTTCCTGCAAACGGCTGGCAGACTTCAAGAATATGCTGGATGCTTCCCGCAGGCAGCATGTCATCATAGCGCCGGAGCAGATTGAACCGTTTATGGACAAGGTTGTTCCCGAGCTGATGAAGCTTGGGCAGGTACAAGTGACCAGGGATGTATCCGAGAAGATTGTGCAAACTCCGCTCAAAGCGAAGCTCTTCCTTGATCGAATCCGAGACAGGCTTCTTGCCGAGCTGGAGTTTCAATACGGAGATATCCGGATTAATCCGCTTGCCGGCAATAAGGATCACCAGGGTACGGACCGAATACTGCTTCGGAATGGCGATCAGGAGAATCAGATTCTCGATATTATGGACCAAAGCGGCTTTATCACCACAGAGCTGGGTTACTATATGCAGGATGAAGACCGTGAATATGAATTTTTGCGCCATACCATTCCAAAGCTGGAGAAGCTGCTGCAGGTCCATGCGACATCGGCTGTGAAGACACGGATCGTTGTCCCGAATACACCGCCTGTCCTTAAAGTCGAGGTGGATGAACGGACAAACTGGCTGGATTTCAGGTTTGAGCTGACCGGTATATCAGATGATGAGATTCGCGAAGTGCTTCGTGCCATTGTGGAGAAACGCCGTTATTACCGCCTGCAGGAAGGAGCGCTGCTGCCGCTTGAAGGCAAGGAATATGAGGCTCTCACAAGGATAATCAATGAGACGGGCTTCCTGAGATCGGAGCTGAATCATACAGCCTTCCGTATTCCGCTGGCCCGCGGACTTCATCTTGCCGACTTCGAGAATGAAGGCAGAACGATTCAGCTGGGCAAATCATTCCGCAAGCTGCTGGCTCATATCCGTAACCCGGATCACCTGGAATTTGAGGTTCCTGCCAGCCTTCAGCCTGTGCTTAGGGATTATCAGAAATACGGCTTCCAATGGATGAAGACGCTCGCCCATTACCGGTTCGGGGGGATACTGGCAGACGACATGGGGCTTGGCAAAACCATTCAGAGCATCGCCTTCCTGCTGTCCTTCCTGCCGGAGATCAGACGGCTGGAACAGCCGGCTATTATCGTCGCACCAGCATCACTGTTGTATAACTGGCTAAGCGAGCTGAAGAAGTTCGCGCCGGAGCTTCAAGTGATCATTGCTGACGGCACAAGACCGGAGAGAGCCGCGAAGCTTAGGGCGTTGAACGGAATTGATATCATTATCACATCCTATCCGCTTCTGCGCCGGGATATTGAGCTGTATGTCTCGCATTATTATCATACGGTCATTCTGGACGAAGCACAGGCATTCAAAAATCATGCGACTCAAACGGCTCAAGCGGTAAAAGCCTTGCAAGCCAAGCATCGGTTCGGCTTAACCGGCACTCCGCTGGAGAACAAGGTAGAAGAACTATGGTCAATCTATGGCGCAGTTTTCCCGGAGCTATTCCCTGCCCGCAAAGTATTCTCCGACTTGCCGCGGGAAAATATCGCCCGCCGTGCGCGTCCCTTCCTGCTCCGGCGCCTCAAGACGGATGTCCTGAAGGAGCTTCCGGAAAAAATCGAAACGCTTCAGGCGACAAGTCTGCTGCCCGAGCAGAAGAAGCTTTACGTCTCTTACTTAGCCAAGCTGCGTACGGAAACAGTCAAGCATCTGGACAACGACCGGAGCTTTCATCAGAACCGGATCAAAATATTAGCCGGCCTTACGCGTCTTCGCCAAATCTGCTGCCATCCGGCGCTATTCGTCGCTGGTTACGAGGGCAGCTCCGCTAAGTTTGAGCAGCTGTTCGAGATTGTAGAAGAATGCCGCAGCACAGGCAAAAGGATGCTGATCTTCTCACAGTTCACAGAGATGCTGGGTCTTATCAGCAAAGAGCTGGTCAGGCAGGGCATTTCTTATTTCTATCTCGACGGCAGCACCAAAGCTGCCGAGCGGGTGGAGCTGTGCAACCGGTTTAACGACGGGGAGAAGGATATTTTCCTCGCTTCGCTGAAAGCCGGCGGAACAGGACTTAACCTGACTGGTGCAGATACGGTAATCCTCTATGATCTGTGGTGGAATCCGGCTGTCGAGCAGCAGGCGGCAGACCGGGCGCACCGGATTGGGCAGACCAAGGTAGTTCAGGTTATCCGGCTGGCCGCACATGGTACAGTAGAAGATAAAATGTACGCCTTGCAGCAGCGGAAAAAAAATATGATTGATGATATCATTCGCCCCGGAGAAGAACAGCTGTCTTCGCTTACCGAGGCGGATATCCGGGAGATTCTGGCGATAGGTGCCGACGAACGGGATTTATAGATACCACCATGGCTGTACGGATTGCAAACCCGTACAGCCATTTGCATAGTCCGGCAGAACGGTCCATGCCCTGCTTTTGACATGACAGTCATCCCGTCTGCGTAAATTAGAAGGTCAGTTATAATAGCAAAATTGCAACAGCCGCAAATGGATAGATCGGGAGGGACATTGCGATGATCTCTATTAGTCAACAGGCTGGCAGGCTTGGAGAAAATGACTTCTCTTACTTCATAAGCAACAATAAGGACAAAGAAACGCTTGTTATGCTTCATGCTGCTTTTGCAGACCATACATTATTCGAGGAACAGATAGCTTATTTCATCGATCATTACCAGCTTATCCTGCTGGACTTGCCGGGACATGGGACTGGCGCAGCGGCAAAATCAAGGCTGACGATGAAAGACATGCCGGACATGATTAGCCGGATATTAGCCGACAACCGGATTAAAGCCTGTCATCTGCTGGGCGTTTCGCTTGGCTCGCTTGTCGCGCAAGCTTTTGCCGGCCGCTATCCCGAACAGGTGCAATCAGTCATTATAGTTGGCGGCTATTCCATACATAAAGCCAATCGGCAAATTAGAAAAAGGCAGCAATCCGAAGGATTGAAATGGATCGGATATATTCTGTTCTCCATGACAAAGTTCAAGCAATATGTCCTGAACATCTCCTGCTATACGGAGCAGGGACGAAGGCTGTTCGAGCAAGGAATCCAGCACTTCCGCCGACAGTCTTTCCAGGCTATGAGCGGTATGAGCAGTTTTTTCACCAAAAAAACAGACCCCATGCCCTCCCCGATGCTCCTGATTATCGGCGAGCATGACCTTGCAATTGCCCGTCAAGCGGCCAAGGAGCTTCATCGGCTGGAGCCGCAATCACAGCTGATCGAGATTCCGGGAGCCGGGCATTGTGCAAATGCGGATGCGCCGGAAGCTGTCAACCGGGTCATTGAACATTACTTGTCTATGATTACCCCTTCACCGTCGGCGGGAATAAGAACCTGATTCAGCAGCCCTTCGGCCTTTAAAGCTTGAGCAAGCTCCTCTCTTGTCACCAGACAATGGTTGATCGTATCCATATGAACCGCGATCACCTTGGCAGCAGGCGCATAGCGGCAGACTTGAATAACATCCTCCGTATTCATCGTAATTGGATCTCCAACGGCAAATTGTGCGCCGCCCGCGTTGACAACCATCACATCCGGCTGGAAGGTATCCATTGCCTGCTTTACCTCATCACACCAGACCGTATCGCCAGCTATATAAAGGACCGGCTCGCCAGCCGCTTGAAGGACAAAGCCGGAAACCTGCCCCATTCGCTTCCCGATCTCGCCCATTCCATGCTGGCCGCTCGTTCTTGTAATCGTAATGCCCTGATAATGGATGGACTTTCCGATCTCCATAACGTTGGAAAACAGCTGACTTGTTATTCTTGCCGAATCTTCAGGCTGACAATAGATCGGCGTAGATTGGGGTAACACCTCTGCTGCTGCCGCGTCCCAATGATCCGCGTGAAGATGCGTAACGAGAATGGCATCCGGCTTCAGCAGCTGTTCCTTGCCGAATGGCAAAGAGACCAGCGGATTACGACGGTCATTCGTCGAGTTGTTAATTGGCGGGTTCACTCCCGCTTCACTGAACATAGGATCAACAAGCAATTGAAGCCCTGCGTATTCCAGCCATAACGTAGCATGCCGAATCAATTGTATATTCATTTTGTATCCCTCATTTCTAATCGAGTCTGATACAATTATAAAACAAGATGCGGAGTACTCGAATAACCGCGTGAAACGAAATCACCGATTATATTTTCATAATGAAAGGATTTCTTCCGACATGATAAGTTCAAACGGAATAGATGACATTGACAGGCAAATCTTGAACTGCCTCATTGCAGATGCCAGCCAGTCCCATAAGTCTATTGGAGAACAGGTGCATCTGACCGGCCAGGCTGTAGGCGCGCGGGTCCGTAAGCTGCAGGATCTTGGCATTATTGAAGGTATGACCGTCATTTGGAATCCGGAGAGAATCGGCTTAACCGTCCATGCCTTTGTCACTGTCTTTATGAAATCAAGTACGGCTCATTCTGCTTTTCAAGCATTTGCGGGCAGCAGCAGTCATGTTATAGAGACTCATCGCGTCAGCGGGGAAGGATGCTACTGGATGCGTATCCGCGTCAGCTCACAGCTGGAGCTGACTGATTTCCTCGATGAGCTGCTGGCATACGGCAATTATAAAGTCAGCCTGTCTATTGGACAGGTGAAGTAAAGACAGATCCCCATGCCCGCTTCAACAAAAGAATACCACGCTCCATATCCCGACCATTGATACCTCCGTAACCTAAGAACACTTTAGGTAAGGTCCCTTCCCTTTGTTGTGACAGGTATACCCTTACACCAGCATGCTCTGCCAATCGTCTAAGCTCTTCCGAATGGCAGGAAGCATGCGGGATAAGCAGCTCGAGATGAAGGCCTGCGCCCTCTTGTATAATGCATACAAATGGCTCAAGATGCTGCTTGATCAGTTGAACGAGCCTCTCTCTCTTTTCCTTGTAAAGCTTCCTCATTCTTCGTATTTGCCGGTACAGCTTTCCCTGATCCATATATTTTTGCATGGCAAGTTGATCAATTCTTGAAGGCGGAGACAGCAAGTACTCCGCTGACTGCAGCATCGGAAGCAGATGGCTTGGCAAAATAAGATAGTTCATTCGGAGCGATGGAGAAAACACTTTGGAGAAAGTCCCCATATAGATTACCCTGTCTTGTTGATCCAATCCTTTCATCGCCGGGATCGTCCGTCCGGAATGCCGGAATTCACCGTCATAGTCATCTTCAATAATATAAGCCTGATTGGTACTTGCCCAATTCAACAGCTTCATCCTCATTGGATACGATAACGGGGCACCGGAGGGATGATGGGACGGGGTCAGATATAAAGCTTTTATCCAATTATCCGGTTCGGATGAATTATCTGTTAATGGAATATCAACAATCTTAAATCCATGGTTCGTAAAATATCCTCTTACTTGGGCGATGCCCCCTTCCAGGAAGGCAACAGGGCAAAACTTCTCTAGTAGATAAGCAAGCAGGCGAATACTGCTGGCAATCCCCGTACCCACAATAATCTGCTCCGGATTGCAACGAACGCCTCTCGACACATTCAAGTATTGGGCCAAGCTCGTTCGAAGGCCAAGCTCCCCTTGTACATCCCCATATTGATGAAGCAGATGACTGCTTGTAAGCAGTGTCTCATTCAGAGCCGCCCTCCAATCCCGTACAGGAATTGACTCTGCATCTACAGTTAAGAGATTGAAATCAATGCAATTCGATTGTTCAGAAGACAAAGAATGAGATATTCCTGCTTCTAGCTTCCCTTTGCTTGCCAGCTGAACAGGACAAGTTACAAATAAACCGCTGCGTGGTCTGCTTATTAGATATCCTTCTTCCACCAGCATTTGACAGGCCGTTTCGATAGGTGTCTTGCTGATGGATAGCTGTGATTGCAACATGCGAACGGACGGAAGCTTGACGCCATCCGAAAGATCACCGCATTCAATGGCTTCTTTTAACACGGTATATAACTGGCTGTACAACGGCCTGTTATCATTCTCGGGCAGTACGATATCCATCAATTGCTCCCCTCCCAACCTCAAACTGACCACTAATATTAACTGCTAACTGAACCTTAATAAAGGGTCAGTTTTACTATAAGCTGTAGCTAATCACCTGGACAATAAAAATATGGGAGGGCTTTTTTTTGAACACAAGTATTGAGGAACAACTGCGTTATCTCGGAATATCACTTCCTGAGGCCAGCAATCCCGCTGCCAACTATACAAATTGTGTCATCGTTGGTTCCCTGCTCTTTGTAGCGGGCAAAGGGCCTGCCGGAAGCCCCAAAGGAAAGCTTGGACAAGAGTATGCCACGGAGGAAGGTTATCAATTTGCCCGGAGCGCGGGCATCGAGATTATGGCTGTACTGAAGCAGGCATTAGGCAGCCTTGATCGCGTAGCGCGCGTTGTTAAGCTTCAAGGATTTGTTAATGCTGACCCATCATTCGAGCAGCATCATCTCGTGCTTAACGGCTGTTCGGATCTTATGCGGGAGGTTTTCGGAGAGAAGGGCATTCATAGCCGGTCTGTAATGGGGGCTAATTCCTTACGGGACAATCTGCCGCTGATTATTGATTCTATCTTTGAGATCAGGTAAACAAAGAGGCTGTCCCGAAGACAGCCTCTTGGCCTATTCATTATTCCAATACACTTTTGTACCGGTCCGGCTGATAGCCTGCTTTTTCCGCCATAATGGCAGCAAGGTCTTGGCCTTGTTCCCGCAAGTCATCCAGATAAAGATCCGCTTCAATACGCCCTCTGGACATAATAAGTGCACGGTCAATAACGGTTTCGATCTCATCAAGATGATGAGTGACGATCAGAATCGTCTCATCCCCCTTCAGGTTGCCAATCATCAGCTTCAGGAAATCCCGGCGGGTGAACATATCTTTTCCAAGGAAAGGCTCATCCATCAAAATATACTTGGCGCCTTTCGCCATACCGGCACTGATCTCCAGCTTGGATTTCTGCCCTCTCGAGAAGGTCCGAATTCTCTTATTAGGTTCAAGCTCGTAAAATTTCAGCAGCTTATGATAATAGGCAAGGTCGAACTGCGGATAAAAGGCGGCGAGGAAATCCGCATATTGAACAGGTGTGAGCTTTGGGATATAGCTTCCTTCTTCCGTTATAAAAGCCAATTGGTCATATTGCTCCTGGACAGGACGTCCATTGAGCAGAATATCCCGATACTGGACTTCGCCCAGCCCCATAATAGCATTGAGCAACGTTGTTTTGCCGCTGCCGTTCTCGCCTAATACACCTACAATCTCGCCGCTTGGTATCGTCAAGTCCCGGACATGCAGGATAGGCCGCGCATCGCCAAAGGTTTTTTCTACATACTTCAGTTCAAGCATCGCTACTCCTCCCCTCTTGCCTGCAGCTGCAGATGATCGTACATGCGGTATTCATAAGGCTGCAAGTCAAATGACTGGCCTTCCGGCAAGTTAATTGTGTTCGTCCTGTCATCGTTCAGATCTGACATAATCTCGCCTTCATACAGCAGTTCATTTGCCTGATACACTCGAATAAGCAAATGAATGGGCCGGAAGCTATCCAGAAACTGCTGTTCATCGGTTCTAGGCTCCGTAGACGTACACATAACGTATAGCCGCCCATCAAGGTAATGCACCGCCATACGGCTGCGGAAATTATCATGCCAATTGTTCTCATAATCCAGATTCGTCTGATCAATCAGCCGCATGCCGTTATGGAAATCGATGCTCCATACCGATTTGTGGGTACGGATGTCATAATCGGATACCGAGGTCTTCTGAAATACCAGATTTAACACCTGATTATTAGAAAAAGCTTCATACTGATCGGAATAAACGTTATCCAATTGATCGAGCACCATTTGGCCAATCATCTGCCCATTGTTTGGATCATAACCTCTCACCACAACATGCCCGTTCTCCTTCATAATCAGAGCAAGCTTGTCGCCCGCTGACGCCAGCCCGAGCACGATGAGAGAGTTACCCTCTTTGTTCTGATCCAGGCTGTATTCCGCGACTGTCCGGGTTGTTCCATCCTCAGCAAAAGACAGCTCGTAAATGCCGTTTGCTCCGGTGCTGTCTGCCGTTGTGGGCACGGTGAAATACATATGCTCTCCAATCTTGGCGAGCCCGTTCTCCAATGCATTCGAATAGGTGTTGTTCAGGTTAACAATTGCCGTATTAACAAGAGAGGACTTGCCAATAATTCCATTATTCAGAGGGTTCGAGTCTTGATAAGTCACATAGTAGGCGTATTCCCCTCTAACCTCATAATCAAGACCGTCGATCCTCTTCTTCATGCCGGGAACGTACTTATAGTGATCCGGGATAAGAACAGGAGGGTCATATACTTCTGAGTGTTTGGTTAATTCACCATTCTTTATTTCAAACCGCGTGCTGGCGTACCGGTCACTGATATCCCCCGAGACCACTATTGGCTCAATGGCGGAACGGTTACCGGAATGATCCTTGATATACAAGACCGCCGTATTCTGCCGGGAATGGTTCAGCATGGCGACGAGCCCAATGAGCAGTAAGGCAGCTAAGCCAATAGGTATGGCAAGATGACGGGACAGCTTTCGAACAATCACCATCAGGACAAATCCCTCCTTCTACTGAGCGGATTGAATAACAATATGATCAAATGTTCTATGCTCCGAAGGGTCATAGCTGTATGCTCCGTTCAAGTTTACAGCCTCTATGCTGTCATTGTTCAGATCGGTCACCAGTTCGCCCTCGTACATCAGCTTGGATTGTTCGTACACTTGAATAAGAAGCTCCTGGGGCAATGCAGGTTCAAATAACTTCTCATTTTCCGTTTTGCCCTCCGGAGTTAATCGCTTATAGACCATATAGAGCTTTCCATTCTTATAGCTGATGGATTTCATATTGCGTTTATTGACTTCAATACTATCGTTATAACGAATGGTCGTCTCATTCAGCAGCTTTACGCCATCGGACAGAAGCTCCATACTGTTTTTTCAACCACATCGTTATTTTTATTTGAACCGCTTATCATCGCGATATTCAATTGATGGCTTATTTCATCCGTAAAAGCTTCATAAGCCGTATCTATTTCCTTTTGCGGAACCGTATGGTTTACAGCAATCTCTCCTAACAGCCTGCCGTTCTTACTGTCATAGCTTCTAATAACCAGCTTATTGTCTTCTTCCAAAATAAGAGCCGGCTTATTGCCCACAGCCTCCAAGCCAAGCACCTAAATGGAATGACCCGGCTCTTTATTGTTGTCGAGGCTGAATGTTAGAAGCGCTTCGGATACTGGTGCCTCTCCTGCCCCGTTTCTGCCATCCGTGAAATTCAATTTGTATATCCCGCTTGTTCCGATATAGCTGCTCGTTGACGGTACAACGGCAAATAATTGATCTCCGATCCCGGCAATTCCATACGGCAGGACATTTGTAAAGCTATGACTGTTATGCATAACTTGATGCTTGTCATTGTACTCTACTAATTCCGGGGCAAAAAAAGCCGTCTCGTATAGATCAGGATCACTCCAATCCCGAACAGCAATGGAAAATGGCTCAAAGCCGTTCCATTCGTATTGCCTATTTCCCTTCGCCTTATCAGGTGAGGAAGTATTGTACCGGATGGATTGGGGCGGAGCAAAAACCTCCGTCTCCTTCGTTACATTTCCCCCGCTTAGCTTGAACAACGTCTGATGAAATCCGTCTCCCAATTCACCGCTGATAGTCACATCTGCGAGCACCGACCGGTCGCCTTCATGATCCTTCAAATAAAAGGTCCCCTGATTCCGGTCTGCATGAACCTGTATAAATTGAGAAGCAATCAGCAGCAACGCCAGGACCAGGAACGGCAGAGCGATATGCCGCGATAATAGTTTCCATTGTCCCTGCATCAGGTTATAACCCCTTTCCGGACCAGCCTCATGCCATGCCAGACGAAAAAGCCGCTTAAGAAGAGAAGAATAATGCTGTACGTATACAGCTTCGTGATGGTCCACTCAAGAGTTGGCGCCTCCAACTGGGCATTCATAATATGCCGCATGATCCACCCCGCAGCAACAACAAGAATAATAAACCAATGCCGTCTGCCGCGCTCACATAAGAAGGCATAATATAAGCCGGTTGCCAAGCTTGCAAGTATGCTGATTGAGGCCACCCAGCCGCTGATGCTGACAGGCAATAACATTTTTAGGAAGCTTGAGCGGATAAAAGCCAGGAACAACCCGTTATGCATCACAAACCTGCCATCAGCGTAGCTTCCGATATGATTGACATAGGCCGAATACCCCCATCGGATAGCCAACAAATGAGCGGCGAGAAGCAGCAGCAATCCAATCATAAAAGAAAGCAGATTGCTCCAATAGTAGGCTTCGCGTTTTACCGGGAGTGTTAAGTACGTATAAATGCTTTTGCTTCCCCAATACCCGTTGTACTGCTTCACAAGAAAATAAACGCAGAATACGGCCATAAATACAAATAAAGCTGTTTTACATCCGGATGTAAAATATAAGGTCTCGAACCTTGGATGGACGGAATTCTCGTTGAGCTTCTCAACTGCGGATTGCAGCAGAATATAGGGGGTAATAATCATCCCTGCCGCAAGAATCAACAAAACGGGCAGCATGGATGCAAACTGAATATTAAGCAACCGGTACAATCCTTTCATTTCCCAGCACCTCCTGTATTAATCGACTAATACAATCACTGCACAAAAAGCTTATTCCCATAATTCGCTTAACAGCTCTACGGTTTTCTTGAANGATAGATTCGCTTCCTTGGCCTCCGCAATAAACGCCGCCACCATCTCCTTNATCAGCTCTGTCTCAATCCGGCCATAAACTTCATCNTCCAGATAGATGACACTTCCTGTGGTGCTGCTCGTTCGAACGTANCCTTCATCCTCCATCAGCTTGAATGCTTTCTGAACGGTGTTCGGATTAATGTTCAGCTGCATCGCGATATCCCGTCTGGAGGGAAGCCTGTCACCGGACACTGCCCATTTAAGCAAAATACGCCGCTTTACATAGAGCGCAATCTGTATATAGACCGGCATTTTATTATTCAGCTGCAAATCCTGAAACATCAGCAATCCCATCACCTGCCTCCTGCTATAACTGTATTATGGCAGTAATACAAAGGACGCGCAAGGGGCATTTTGGAATAATCCTTATCTTGCACTGTTTTCAAGCCATATTGGTTTTGTTACTATTAGACTAAAAACAAGCAAAGGAAAATAGACTATGTCTTCAACTTCACTGGAAACCCTTGCTTACCGTGAAATCCGGGAGCGGATCATGCATGCAGAATATTCACCCGGCTCCATGTTATCGGAAAATGAGCTGGCCGGTCTGCTTGGCATGAGCAGAACGCCAATTCGCGCAGCTATCTCCTTGTTAGAAAGAGAAGGGCTTGTGGGAACCTTCCGTGGTCGAGGCATCATGGTTAAGGAAGTATCCGCCCATGATTTTAGCGAAATGTATGAAGTCCTCGTCTCTATGCAGTTGTTCGCGCTTGATACCGCTCTGAAACGCCAGCTTGCGTTTGACCTTCATACCCTGGGGCAAATTCTTGATCAACAGCAATTAGCAATGGAGCAAAATGATTTCTACAGCTATTACAATAGTACCCTGCATTTCACCGAGACAATCCTTCGTACCATTCATAACGAAAGCATGCTGCAGATTATGGAGCTTTACCGAAGCCGCTATGTTTTCTATACCGTATATTATCGCAAAAAATATCCGCAATATCGTCCCAGCCGTTCTGCTCAAACGAACCGCCGGATCTATGAGGCGATCAAGAGCGGCGACATCGCAGCAGCAAAAGCTGCCGTCACCGAGCAATATTCGGAAGTTCACGAGCAGTTTATCCGCGCCGGATTAATGAAATAACCTGCCCTGGATAGGACGGTCCGGCAGGTCAAGCCTAATCTCCTCGCAGCCCGGTCTTCCACCCAACTAACACTTACCGTTGTCTCCTCCGGGAATAACTTAAGGTCCTGTTCCTTCGCAAATATATATATTAAGTCATAAACATGGCTGTCTCAAAAGCAGCCATTGTCGAATCTGCTAAGAAGTCTCTGGCAGAGTTGAACGAAGCTTGGAATAACGTATAAGATTGTTTTTCAATCGCCGTACGTTGGATTTTGTCCAACGAAATCAGGATAAAGAGGGGTAGGCAGCTAACCTCCCCCTTAGTAGATAAGCATTAATCCTATTCATATTTTTGTGAGATATTACCTAAACTGGTTCCTTCTTCTGAACCGTTTATATATACTTGAATGGTGAGTAATTTCATCATTTTCTTACTTTTATATCAATCATGGAGTCATTGGAGGTACATATGGAACGGAACTTTTCGATTTCCCGCTATCCCGATGTCAAAGCAGTGACAAGTCAGCTTGACTGGCTCATCCAGCAGCCGATTTATTCAATCAGACCCGATGCCTTGAAGCAGTATGAAGAGAATTATTTTGAAGCGAAATGCGTGAAATCGAAAGAGATGATTGATGTTGCCAAGGAGGTTATTCCCGGCGGCGTGCAGCATAATCTGGCCTTTAACCATCCGTTCCCCCTCGTATTTACGAAGGCCGAAGGCGCCTACCTCTATGATATCGACGGCAACCGTTATTATGATTTTCTGCAAGCCGGCGGCCCGACCGTGCTTGGAAGCAATCCCCCCGAAGTTCGTGAGAAGGTCATTGAGCTGCTGAATGATTGCGGTCCCTCAACCGGACTATTTCATGAATACGAATATAAGTTAGGCAAAAAAATCGCAGACAGTATCGATACCGTTGAGATGTTCCGTATGCTGGGCTCCGGCACCGAAGCATGTATGGCGGCAATCCGGGTAGCCCGCCTTGCAACGGGCAAGAAAAAGATTATCAAGATGGGCGGAGCCTATCACGGCTGGAGCGATCAGCTTGCTTACGGCATCCGCATCCCCGGCTCCAAATGGACCCAGGCGCATGGTGTTCCGCGATACATCTTCAAGCATACACAGGAGTTTTTCCCGAATGATCTGCAGGACCTGGAAAGGAAGTTCCGCTTCAATCAGCTGCGCGGCGGCACCGCAGCCGTACTGATTGAACCGGTTGGCCCGGAGAGCGGCACCAGGCCGGTTGATCTGGATTTCAACAAAGGCGTTGAGCAGCTCTGCCGCAAATACGGCGCGCTACTGATCTTTGACGAAGTAGTCACCGCGTTCCGAATCGGCATGTCTGGCGCTCAAGGCTATTACGGCGTATCCCCGGATCTGACGGTCTTTGGCAAGGTAGTGGCAGGCGGATATCCGGGCGCGGGCGGACTTGGCGGCAAGAAGGAATATATGAAATATTTGTCCGCGGGCATCGAAGCTGGCAGCAAGCATAAAAAAGCGCTTATTGGCGGTACGATGGCAGCCAATCCGCTCAGCTGCGTGGCGGGTTATTATACGCTATGCGAGATTGAGCGGACAAACGCGATCCCGAGATCCGGCCAAATGGCCGACCGGCTGATCGCGGGACTTGAAGCCCTGATCAGCAAATACAAGCTGCCGTTTGTTGCTTTTAACCAAGGGTCAATCTGCCATCTCGAAACGGTAGGTACGATGCATTTTGCCATCAACTGGTCAAAGCCGTGGCAAATTCCTAAGGTACTCTCTGAAACCTCCAAACGCAAGAAAGAAATGGAGCATATGGGGGCGGCATACATGGCTGAAGGTATCGTCACTTTGGCAGGAAGCCGGTTATACACCAGCGGGGCGTATACGGAAGAGATGATCGATGATGTCCTGATGCGATTCGAGACTATTTTCAACAATGTAGCTTTGATCGGGGGGTAAGAGGACGACTATGACCGCTGTCGAAGAAGCCAAACAACGTGTAATTCAAGCCGGGATCAAGCTTTTGGAATACGGACTGATTGCCCGAACCTGGGGCAATGTAAGCCATCGCATTGGTGACGGACAGTTCGTCATTACGCCAAGCGGCCGGGATTACCGTTCTCTCGCGCCCGAAGACATCGTAACCGTTCAAATCTCCGACTGCAGCTACACCGGCAGCATAAAGCCTTCCTCCGAGAAAGGCGTTCATGCCGAAGTCTACAAGCGCTTTCCGGATGTACATTTCGTCATTCATACCCACCAGGAATATGCTTCCGTCGTTAGTGCCTGCAATGTAGATGCGATTCCGATTAAGGACGGCCTGTTGGCAGGCAAGGTATTATGCGGGGCTTATGCCCTCCCAAGCACGAAGAAGCTGCAGCGTAACGTTGCCAAAGCGCTCTCCCATACCTCCAATCAGGCTATTATTATGAAAAACCACGGCGCGGTCTGTTATGGCGCTGACGATACAGAGGCATTCGCGGCCGCTCTTGAGCTGGATTCAGCCTGCAGGCAATATATTGACAATACGTATAAAAGCTTATCCGGCGAGTTGGAAGCAGATCCGGACCGGTTAAGCTGCTTTGCATTAGGTCTTGATCATTTCGCTTCAACGAATGCTGTAACCGAAGCAGACCACAAGCTCTATCATAGCCGGCGTCTGGAAGACGGTTTTATGCTGTTTGACAATTCCGGCGGCGAAATCCGGGTCCATTATGATGAGCTCGATGCCGACATGCCGGAGGAAGCCTGGGTCTACCAGCAAATCTACCGCTCACATAAGCAGATTAACCATATTTACTGGTGCGGTATTCCGGAGATCATCGCTTACTCCCATACCGGCCAGCCGCTGAAGCCGCTGCTCGATGATTTCGCCCAACTGATCGGCACATCGGCCAAGAGCGTTGAGCTCTCCCCTGCGAAGGTGTCCGCAGCCTTGCATAAATCCTCAGCCGTGATGATCCGCGGGAATGGGGCTTTATGCTGCGGCAGCTCTTATGAAGATGCCATTGCCGTTGGAATGGTCCTCGAGAAAAACGGCAAAGCCCACATCGGGGCCAAGCTGCTTGGCCGCGTAAAACCGATTCATTATCTGGAAAGTCTCTTGATGCGCTTGGTGTATTTGAAAAAATATTCAAAGCAAGCTGCTGTTACCTCCTAGCCGAAAGGTGGAATTTCTATTAAAAGAATCGATCATTCCGTGATGAAGTGGATCATTCTTTTATCGATTGTACCGGTCATCGTATCGACCGAGATGATGTGGCTGTCACTTGCCCCCATTGCCAGTCTTGCCGAGGAATACTACGGTGTTGGCAGCATGTCCATCACACTTTGCTCCATGAGCTTTATGATTATGTTTATTTTGTTTTCCTTGCCTGCTTCATGGGTTATAGACCGCTCGGGCTATAAGGCCTCTCTCTTAATCGGCGCCGGCCTGACAGCCGTATTTGGCTTACTGCGCGCGCTGTTTGCGGATAACTTTACACTTGTTCTCCTCTTTCAGTTCATTCTGGCCATCGGGCAGCCGTTTCTGCTGAATATCGCAACCAAAGTAGCTTCGGACTGGTTCCCGCCGCAGGAGAGATCTACGGCAGCCGGGATTCTGACGCTGGCCCAATATATCGGCTTTATCGTTCCGATGGCCGTTGCTCCTGCAATCGCAGAGGCAGCCGGGATTCCTGACCTGTTCATGTGGTTTGCGGTATTTGCGATTATATCCGCTTGTCTGGCTGCTGCCTTTGTGCCGGCAAAACCTCCAGTCTCCTCCATCCATGCCGCTCCTCAACAAGAGGTTTTGCGATTCGAATCCATCCGACTTCTTAGGACGAACAAGAACTATTTCCTTATATTACTCATCAGCTTTATCTCAATTGGCATTTTCAATACGATTCTCACCCTGCTTGAAACGATACTGCTCCCTCGGGGATTCACCTCCGAAGAAGCCGGACTTGTTGGCGCCGTCTTTATTGTCGCTGGCATTATTGGCGCGGTTGTACTCCCTATTCTGTCGGACAAATACCGGATCAGGGCGCCCTTTTTTATCGCGGCGATCATCTTGCTCCTCCCTGCTTACCTGGGACTTACCTTCGCCGAACAGCTCATCCCCGTTGCCATCATTGCCGGAGTTGCAGGCTTCACGATTATGGGCGTAGCTCCAATCCTTTTCCAGCATGGCTCAGAGGTTGCTTATCCCGTACAGGAAGGCACTTCGCTTGGCATGATTCTGCTGATGGGCCAGGTATCAGGGATTGCCTTTGTTTATTTGTTTGAGCTATTAAATGATGCCTTGAATTCCATTGTCTGGCCCATGCTGCTGTTTGTAGCGCTAACGGCTCTATTATTTCCTGTAACGCTTCGCGTTCGAGAATCATCCTTGCAGGCTCGCGCCAAGAGTGGAAATCCGAATCAGCCTATGTAAAGGCAGGTGCAACCGATGAGTGCATATGTACTCACTTATGATGTAGGAACATCCGGCGTCAAGACATGCCTTTATCATCTGGCCCCGTCTATTAAGCTTGTCGCAAGCGCCTTGCATAGCTATGCACTCACCATTCTCGATAACGGCGGCGCGGAGCAAGATCCGGCGGACTGGTGGAGCGCCATGCGGCAGACAACGGAGAAAGTGCTGCAGGACAGCCTTATCCCTGCAGCACAGATAAGCGGAATTTCGTTCTGCGCCCAGATGCAGGGTTTAATTCTTGTCGATAAGGTTGGGCAGCCCGTACGGAAAGCAATGAGTTATATGGATACCCGCGCTGCCGAAGAACACCACAGAGGGATTAGGCATGGCATTCAAGCAGCTGGCGCAAATGTCTTCAAGCTGCTCAAATCATTGGCAATTACACGCGCCGTTCCAGCCAGCGTGAAAGACCCTGTCTGGAAATACAAATGGGTGCAGCACAACGAGCCCGAAGCCTTCCGACGTGTTCACAAATGGCTCGATGTAAAAGAATATCTGCTCTTCAAATGTACGGGCGAGTTTGTCATGACGGAAGATACGGCGTATGCCACCCTGCTGTATGATGCGCGAAAAGCCCGGTTCAGCAAAGAAATGTGCCGCATGTTTGGCGTACATCCTGATCATTTCCCCAAAGTTATTCCGTCTACTGAAAAAGCAGGGCTATTAACTGCAGAGGCCGCCATGGAGCTTCAGCTTGCCGAGGGCACACCGGTGTTTGGCGGAGGCGGGGATGCCTCTCTCATTGGAGTTGGCGCAGGTGCCGTTGCGGAGGGCGATACTCATATTTATCTTGGCACTTCCGGCTGGGTATCCACGGTTGTGAATCGGCAGATTATTGATGCGTCCAGTATGATTGCTTCAATCGTTGGTGCGAGACCCCGTCATTATCATTATTTCTGCGAGCTGGAGACGGCGGGCAAATGTCTGGAATGGGTCAAAAACCATCTGGCCCTTGATGAAATCGGCATCTATCTGGAGAAGAAACAAATTTCAGATTCCCAGGAAACGATGTACCGCAGCTTGTACGACTACATGATGCATGCCATCAAGGATGTACCCGCCGGAAGCAATGGCGTCATCTTCACGCCTTGGCTGCATGGCAACCGCTGTCCGTTTGAGGATTCAAACGCGCGGGGATTGTTTTTCAACATCAGTATTGAAACCGGCAAAACCGAACTGATTCATGCCGTGCTGGAGGGCATCTGCTATCATCTGAGGTGGCAGCTGGAATCGCAGGAGCGGAAGATCAAAACCTCGGAGGCCATCCGTTTCGTTGGAGGCGGCGCTCTTGCCCCTCTCACCTGTCAGATTCTCGCGGATATTCTCGGGCGGAAGATCGAGACGGTCGACAGCCCGCAAAATGCCGGAGCTATCGGAGCTGCTGTGACGGCAGCCGTTGGACTTGGCTTGATTTCGAGTATAGATGAGGCCAAGGCTTTAATCAAAGTTCATGCAGTCTATGAACCAAACATACAAAATAAAGCTACCTATGATACCTACTTTGAAGTATTCAAGTCCCTGTACAGCAGCAATAAAAAAGCATTTGGCATCCTGAATAATCAAAGCAGACAGGCAGATGTTTTTGGTGCTTCACTATGATACAATACTGGAATTGATGGGCTTACACATTAGGGGGATTCAAGAACAACTATGCTTATTATTGGTATTGCCGGCGGCACCGGATCTGGAAAAACCTCGGTGGCACGTTCGGTTATTGAACGCCTTGGCGCCGAGAAGGTCACCTTCATCTCGCAGGATAACTATTACAAAGATCATCCCCATTTGACGTTCGCGGAGCGCGAAGGGCTGAATTATGATCACCCGCTAGTATTTGACAATGATCTGTTAATCGAGCATTTGAAGCTGCTGAAATCCGGAAAAGCAGCCGAGGCGCCGGTCTATGATTTCCCGAACCATTCCCGATCTAAAGACCAGACCGTAGAGCTGAAGCCTTGCAGGATTGTAGTGATCGAAGGTCTCCATGTTCTATCCGATGAGAACCTTCGGGCCATGCTCGACATCAAAGTATTCGTGGATACAGATCCTGATGTCCGCATCTTGCGCCGGGTGCTGCGGGATATTGAAGAGCGCGGGCGCTCGATTCAATCCATTCACGACCAATACCTTAAGACGGTTAAGCCGATGCACGAAGCGTTCATCGAACCGTCCAAGAAATATGCCGACATCATCATTCCCGAAGGCGGGCAGAATGAAGTGGGCATTCAAATGTTATCCATTCTGATGGAGAAATACTTTTAAACAAACATAAAGGGCAGTCCCACAAATAGATTTCAAATGACTTTTGGGAGTGCCCTCTCACCGCACGTTGGATTTTCTCCAGTAGAATCAGGATAAAAGCAAGGCCTGGGAAGCTACGTTGGATTCACTCCAGTATAAAGCTCCAGAAGGAGCCAATATCGTCCAAATCGGACTGATTATACGGCAAAAAATCCAATGTAGAGTAAGCAGCCAGTTAAAACGCTCCGTTATGCTGTATGAAATCCAACGTAGCTATAACCAAAATAAGGGGTGTCCATCGTCATTTTCATGACTTATGGAACACCCCTTTTATCGTTATCTTTTCCGATAAAGCCTAATTAAATTCCGCTCCAGAACCGTATTGCCTGACTGCGGGGAGAACAGCTTATTAAGTCCAAAGACATTGTTTACCAGATTACGGTCTATTACCCGGGTAATACGAACCTCGTATTTATATAAAACTTTGGTCACATCTGCATACAGATAAGTGGATTGATTAGGTTCCACAGGAACAGCACAGCTTTTTGTTCGACATGGATACACAGGCAGCGCTACCGGCGTTCCATTCGACCAATCATAGACTTGCACCTTAACTTTCCGGCTGCCGTAACGGTTCAAGTTCACAATATCCACAATAGCATAATTCGTATTTGTGTTGCGCCGCAAGATTCCCGTCGTATAAACGGCAATCTTCTTGGTCTTCTTACTCAGCATTCCTATCATTCCTCCTGCATTCTCTTCTTGCTATAAGAGATGCGGCAGCGCAGGAGTTGGAATGTGCGAATACCGGGGACTATTAAACAAGCTTTTGAGCCTGTACTTTTTTCCGGCAGGATGAATAATACCAGCCAAGCATGACAATCGCAATAATCGGACAGAGGAACAACAGCTGGTACAAATGGTTATAGGCATGCTCCGGCGAGAGATTACTCATCTTATGGAGCAGCAGTCCGCAGATCGCCACTGATAATGATCCGCCGAAAAATTGGATAAGCTGCATCATTCCCATGCCGGAACCAATCAGATGCTTGGGCAAAATGCTGGAGGTCTGATTATTAAGCGATGCCAGCGTGGCCGAGAAAGCCGGCGAAAACAGCAGATAGCCGCACATAATGACAAATGGCGAATTGCCGAGTGCCGTCATGAACAACGCCATAACCACCGTTAATACAACCGTCCCGATGAACAGAAACCGCACATTGCCGTAGCGGTCGAGCCAGCGTCCGACAAACGGCGTCAGCATAGCCGATAAGATAGCACCCGGAGCAATCAGGAAGCCAATGATCATCTCCGATTTGTGGAACAGATTCGCCAGCACAAGCGGCATCAGAAACAAGTTGCCCAGATTAATGATAAGCAGGCAGAATCCCACAACAAGCAGCCGGATATAACCGGGCTGGCGGAATACTTCCGGATTCACGAATGTCCCTTCGCCTTTCGATCTGCGAATATGGATCACATGAAGCACGATGGTGACTATACTGCCTAATAACCAAATGAAAGACTGCTGGGTAACCGCAATGAGCAATGTAGTTGCATTAATAACGGTCCAGACAGCCCCCCAATAATCAAAGCTGGAAGGCTTCGGATTTTCCCGCGGCAGCAGCTTCAGCAGTATCGGCAGTATAATTAATACGAGGCAAGTGACCACAAACAAGCCGTTCCAACCAAAATACTCACTAATTACGCCGCCTACGATTGGCCCAAGTCCAAACGCCATCGCGCTGCCGGCGGCGATCATCGAGATCGCCCGCCCTCTTCGTTCAATAGGAATATACCGGCTGGCCAATACAAGCCCAAGCCCGGCCATCGCACCCGCTCCGGCCGACTGCAATATTCTGGCTGTCAGCAGCAGCGCAAAATTATGGGCGAATATCCCAAGCACCGATGATATTCCCAATATAAGAAGTCCTATTGCAACCAGCCTGCGGATTGGTGCAATGTCTGATAAACGGCTGTAAATTACCGTTGATAATGCATATCCAATCGAATAGCTGGATACGATCCACGAGCCAAGATCCGATGTAATTCCCAGATCCTGAATAATACTTGGCACCGAGACATTGAACATGGTCGTATTCATGACCACGACAAACAAGCCCAGCATCCACACGGGCATTACAATTCTGTCATTCAAGCTGTTCACCTTGTTTCCTTACGTAGTTACTTTACTTTGTTTAGTATAACACAAGCGTAAACGGCTTCGCCTGCTTAGGCAGACGGAATACATTTGCGCTATCAGTGAGAAAAACGCCTCTCGGCGTCCTTTAAGCTCGCACTGCTACTTTTGAATATACGAAGCAACGGAGTGTTAGGAGTTTCCTTAAGTTCCGTTGCTTTTTGTATCTTCTATTCTGTATTTGTATCCGTGAACGCTTTTGTATTACTCCGGCGTCATAACACACATGCATGCCTCACATTGGAATTGTGGCGGAAGCAGTGGGGGCCCCATCATCCATCGCATCCAACTGACGGATTATTTTTCCTCGGTATCTCCTCTTTCGCGCCTCCCGCCTATGCTGCACATCATGCAGCATATTGAAGCGTTTGAGCTCATGTATGGGATTGACTACTAGCTGGCTAACGTTCCTCCCTCCTCCTACATTGCACCTATTGCAGTATATTGAAGCATTTAGGCTCAATAATGAGCAATATCCTGCATGGAATGCAGGATATTCAAACGAATTAGCCGATTTGGGCTCATTTCGGCGAAGTATACTGCATTCTGTGCAGCATATCCCGCCTTCACCCACCATTCTGGACCAATATGCTGCATCTCGTGCAACGTAAGTTAGGCGGAGCATCATCTGAGCAGTAGCAGTAGCGGGCGGTCAGTCAGATAGAATAAGAGTCAGCAGGGGGACGGGGCGAATAGCCAAGTAACCAGTTAGTTACCACTCTTCTACGTTGGATTTACTCCAGCAGAATGATCCGCTAACCCCCAGTAACTATCCTTATAATGGATTCCATCCAACGGTATCAGCCCACTGGGATCGACAACAGCTCAGAAACGACTCTCGCCGTCCTTGGCGGAGCGCGCTTCAATCCGGAGAATTCTAAGCCATGTTTATAAGAAAAAACTTATAAATTCTTAGAATTTGAGAAAAACTCTATCGAGACCTTTCGAAGAAGAGCGACCGCGTTTAAAGGCAGGTTTTTTTCGCGAATAAGAATTTGTTCTTCCGACTTGCTCGGAAACTTATACATTCTTATGTGGTTAGAAAAAGGGAGAATGCCGCAGCGTCCTGATGACGCTGTGCAGCATTCTCCCTCATTGTTCCATTATGGATTTGCCGGTTGACGGCTCTGACGGTAAGCAAGCGGGGTCATCCCCATCTTTCGCTTGAATACCTGGAACAGATAGTTGGTGTTCGTAAAACCATGGTTCACCGCAATTGATTCAACCGTATTCGAGGTCTCGACCAGCTCCTCGCAAATGCGCTGAAGCCGGAAGTCCTCCAAGTAGCTGGTGAAGGAAGCTACTCCATAACGGTGGAATACACGCTGGAGCTGTCTGGTGCTGATCTGGATACGATCCGCAACCTCCTGCAACGTAAGCGGCCTTGCATAATTGTCATAAATATATTGCTGCGCCATCTCAAAGCGATGAGCCTGGATATCCCGTGACGGAAGCATCTGCTGCCCTTCCCGATCTACAGTTGCTTTAGCCGCGCGGAGCAGAATTTGAATGAGCGACTGCCGAATGGTCGTATACGCTCCAAGCTCCCCGGACCGCCAAGCTAAATACGCCTGCAGAAAACAGGACATCGCATCATGCTGATCCATAAACGGACGAAGCGGGAAATCGCTCAACGCCTGCATGCAGGCTTCCGATTCCTTGTTCTCCCACTCCGCTCCCCATTCTTCTGCGCCCGTTTCCTCCGGAAGACGTGTAATATCCACATGCAGACATAGCTCTTCCATACCGGACCTGGAATCTGCTGTTTGCTGATGTACGACACCCGGACCCGTCAAATAAAACATGCCGCTGTTCAGCTTATAAATATGGTCGATCAGCGTAACTGTTCCTTTGCCGCGGGGGACAAAATGAAATTCAAACTCCGAATGCTTATGGAATTTGATAAGCTGCCCTGGCTTAAAGATGGTCAGATGCCATTTCAGGACCCGGATTCCGTAACGTCCCCATCTGAAATGCAGATCGAGCCGTTCAAGCGCATCCATCTTTTCTTTCATAACGGCATAAGGATACGGTCTTACACTCACCTTGTTGTCGGGCTCCACGTTCTGCTCCCGTTCATCCATGCCTGCCGTCCTGTTAACGGATCTCTTCAATACGTACAGCCCGCTTCTCAGCTACGGAACGGTTGGAAGCTTCCATCAGCATCGTAAGCTCCTGCGCCATACGGATATTGTCAACTGCCGTTGTACCGCTTTGAATATGCTCTGCCCATTGCTCGAATGCTTTAATACGGCCGCTTGCCTGCTCCGCTTCCGTCCACTCCGACTCACCGTTCTTATTGCTGCGGACCAGAACCTTGGCATCCGGTGTTCCGTATAGCAATGAACCCTCCGTGCCGTGCACCTCAATGGTGAATGGGGAATGAGCATTCACAAAGCCTGCTTCCACGATACCAATAGCACCGCTGGCAGTAGTCAATATAGAAATTGCGTTATCCTCTACTTCTTTACCCGTTACATAGCCATAAGAGGCCTGAACCTGAACAGGCAATTCACCCAGGAACAATCTTGTCAAATACATCGGATGGCAGCCCAGATCAATCAGTGCCCCGCCCCCGCATTCTTCAAGGCTATAGAAATGCTCCGGAAGCCAGCCGGCCGTTGCACCGTTATGCGACAAACGGACGCGCACCATCGTTACGGCTCCAAGATCGCCCGACTCCAGCACCTTCTGAATAGACGTTGTATACCAATCGTTCAGTCTAGGAAGCGAAACCGTCAGCTTCACGCCTGCTTCCTCAACCGCATTTACAATCTCATTCACTTCTTTTGTTGTAAGCGCCAACACTTTTTCCGTAAAGATATGCTTGCCGGCTTGTGCCGCCTTCACCATAACGTCCCGGTGGATGTTGGTTGGCGTATCCACAATAACCCCGTCAATATCTTCTCTTGCCAGCAGTTCATCCAGATCCGCGATAAAAGGAACGCCTAACTTGCTTGCAGACTCTTCTCCTCTTGCCGGAATTTCATCCCATACCGCCACGATTTCCGTATTCGGATGCGCCTGCGCCTCTCTCGTATAATCCCATGCATGAACATGCCAATAGCTTAACATTGCGACTCTAATCATATAACGTCCACTCCTTAGATCAAATATTTGTGATTACTGCATATTTGCGACTTATTTCTAAGGTAGCACACCATTCCCCAAAGGAAAACTAGAACATAAAGACATTTCAACTGCAATAATACGACATGTACAAGAAGATTTCCACAGACTTATTGACTCCAAATATCGGTCAAACCTATAGTAATGGCATAAACCTATTTTACTTATAACGGAGGCTGAACATGAGTAAATTATTGAAAGTTGGTATCATCGGTTGCGGCGGTATCGCCAACGGCAAACATCTCCCTGCACTTAGCAAGAACAAAAATGTAGAAATCGTTGCTTTCTGTGACATCGTGGAAGAGCGCGCTGCAGAAGCACAACAAAAATATGGCACTGAAGGTTCGAAAGTATATACCAATTACAAAGAGCTGATTGCAGACCCGTCCATTGATGTTGTGCATGTACTAACACCTAACGACTCCCATTCCTTTATTACAATCGATTCGCTGGAAGCCGGCAAGCATGTTATGTGCGAGAAGCCAATGGCTAAGACAGCGGTTGAAGCAAGAGCTATGCTGGATGCTTCCAAACGCACAGGCAAAAAACTGACGATTGGTTACAATAACCGTTTCCGTCCGGACAGCCAATATCTGAAAACGGTATGTGAGCAAGGCGAGCTTGGCGAAATCTACTATGCACGCGCACATGCTATTCGTCGCCGCGCGGTTCCAACCTGGGGCGTATTCCTTGACGAAGAGAAACAAGGCGGCGGCCCGCTTATCGATATCGGTACACATGCCCTTGATCTGACGCTCTGGATGATGGACAACTACAAGCCGGTATCCGTAACAGGCTCGGTGTTCCATAAGCTTGGTTCGAAAGAAAATGCCGCTAATGCTTGGGGACCTTGGGATCCTGCGAAATTTACGGTGGAAGATTCCGCAGTAGGCTTCATTAAGATGGAGAACGGTGCAACTATTACGCTTGAAGCAAGCTGGGCGCTGAATACGCTGGACATTGATGAAGCAAAATGTACGCTTTGCGGTACAGAAGGCGGAGCGGACATGAAGAATGGCCTTCGCATTAACGGCGAAGCAAACAGCCGCTTGTTCGTAAAAGAAGTGGATCTCTCCGCTGGCGGCGTAGCCTTCTACGACGGCGCTTCGGAACGCGATATCGATGTAGAATGCGCGGCATGGATCAATGCCATTCTGAACGATACAGATCTGGTGGTTAAAGCGGAACAAGCACTTGTTGTAACGGAGATTTTGGAAGCGATTTACGAATCCGCTCGCACAGGCGAGACTGTATACTTGAATCGTTAATTTAATGCAATAGGCTCACAACAAAGGCACGCCCTTCCCCGGGCATGCCTTTGTTGTGATGCATGTATGATTAGATCAGGCCTGTATTCCGGCAAGCTTCTCCGGATTTACTACGATATAAATCTCCTGAATCTTATCTTGCTTCATAGATACAAAAGCCGCAGTCGTGACATAACCGCCCTGCCTCACAAGAACACCTGCACCGCCGTTCATCTCGGCTAACTCCAGGAACAATCCGTCTTCGCCCTCCTGCTGTGCTTTGCGCATAATGCCAAGCAGGAACTGAGCTACGCGGCCGGCAGACATAATCGGCCGGACAGCTGCATGCACTTTGCCGCCTCCGTCGGAGAGCAGTACCACATCCTCATGAAGCATGGACAATATAAGCTCTACTTTGCCAAGCGACAATGCCCCAATAAATTGCTCGATCCACTGTTGATTAATTTTGCCCCGCTCGAGCAGCTCCGCTTCTGTGATTCCCATCTTTGCTTTGGCTCTGCTCATCATCTTGCGGCAGTTCGCCTCACTCTTGTCGGTGAGCTCCGCTATTGCGGGATAATCAAAGCACAACGCTTCACGCAAGACAAAGACAGCCCGCTCTGCAGGCGATAAGCGCTCAAGCAGGACCAGCATCGCATAGGAAAGCGTTTCATGCTGCTCGGCTTCCTGCAACCTGCCGTCATATACCGGCTCGGGAAGCCATGGCCCGATGTATACCTCCCGGCGCTTGCGTGCTGAACGGAGCAGATCAATGCAATGATTGGTCATCATTTTGCATAAATAAGCTTTAGGCTCTGTCAACCGCTCTGCACTGACATGCTGCACCTTGATAAAAACATCCTGCACAGCATCTTCGGCATCAGCTGCCGAACCAGTCAATTGATAAGCCAGGCGGAACAGAAGATTTTTATACTGCTTATATAGATCTGTCATGACACAAGCTCCTTACGATTTCAGCATGCTGGCAAGATCCCAGGTAAAGCATTTAATCTTATAGGCAAGCTTGCCCGTGATGATTATATCAAGTCCCCATTTATGCGTCCACATCAGTCCACGACCCGGGCCAAGTCCAATCGTAAAAGCATCCATAACCGCTTTATGCTTAGGCGCCTCGTTGCCTGTCAAATCTGCGAAAATAATTTTACCTAGCCGCTGAGCTTGCGGAATCGCCTCTTTGCAGGTCATTTGGCTCACTTTACCGCTTTCTCGTTCTACAATATAAGCATTATCGCCAATTGCGTATACGCCGCTCATGTCCCGGACCCTGTAGCTCTCATCCACGATGACTTGCCCCTGCTCCGTAACAGGCAATCCCATAGTCTGAAGAACCGGATTCGCTATAAGGCCAAGCGTCCAGACAGTGAGGCCAACCGGCAACAGCTTGCCATCGGATAACTCAAGACGTCCAGCCTCTTCCCGGATCGCTTTCCGGTTATGATGGACGATAACCCCGCATTCCGCCAGATCCTTTTCCAGCTTGTCGCTTACTTTAGCCGGCCCTTCGACAAACAGCCTTTCCCGATTATTGATAAGATGGACCTTGACCTCGGCAGGGTCCAGTCCGTATACGATTGCCTCCTCCTTCATGGCATAAGCAAGCTCAGCTGCTGTCTCCACTCCGGATATGCCTGCGCCTGCAACGGCTGCCGTCAGCAGCCGCTGCTTTTCCTCCTTATTCTTCTCTATGGCCGCAAGCTTCATATTGCTCTGCCATTGCGCAAGAATACGGGCTGCCGCCTCTACTCCGGTTAGCGGAATTCCCCCTTGCTCCGGTACCGGCTTGCGGGCAACACTCCCGATTGCCATCACAAGGACATCATAGCGGAGCTGCCGGGTCTGCCCCTCAGCGTCGCGATACAATAGCTGCTTATGAGCATCATCTACCTCGAGGGCGGAGCCTTGAATAAATTCTGCGTCATCCTGCAGCACTTGCTGCCAGGGAATCCTAATATTCTGCTCGCCAACAGCAGGACGGAATAACAATACTTTGCGCAAGTGATACGGCTGTTGATCGAGCAAAATCAAGTTAAGCTTATAAAAGGCCCCATTTGCTTTATATGCTTTCTGTATCGCCTTTGCCGTGTGAATACCAGCAAAACCCCCGCCAACAATAATACAAGTCAATTCTTTCATCGCGAACCTCTCCTCTTCATCTGTTTGAACATGTAACGAGATGAGGGGTTCTTTTGTGACAGGAGTTATGCCAACTTGAATCTACTAACACAAAGTTAACGTTGACGTAAAGATTAACCCATATTACATTATTGAAGTTTGTTATGCCATATGCAGTGATGCAATAGATTACAATTATTGAAAGGATGTCATGATTAACATGCCTTCACCCGTAAACGTCAAACAAACGGCAGCTCCTGCTCCATTAAAACCTGCTGAATCCATGTTTAACCAGCCGATTGCCGTATGGGCAATTGCATTTGCCAGCATTATCGCCTTTATGGGCCTTGGTCTGGTAGATCCGATCCTGCCGATGATGAAAGACCAGCTTCACGCATCGGACAGCGATCTGACCTTGCTCTTTACGAGCTACAACGCCGTTATGGCAATTGCGATGCTCGTTACCGGCGTTATTTCCTCCAAGCTTGGCACGAAAAAAATGCTGCTCACCGGTATCGTCCTCATCGCAATATTCTCCGCGCTTGCAGGCAGCGTTGACAATGTTATGTCTATTGTATGGCTTCGGGCCGGCTGGGGACTTGGCAATGCCTTCTTTGTGGCAACAGCATTGTCCGCTATTGTCTCCTTATCCCGTGTCGGGGTCGCCAAATCAATTATTCTGTTTGAGGTTGCCGTAGGCCTTGGCATCTCCGTTGGCCCCTTGCTTGGCGGCGAGCTTGGAGCCATCTCCTGGCGCAGTCCGTTCTATGGTGTGGCCTGCCTAATGGTAGCAGCCTTCTGCCTCATTACCTTTATGATGCCCAAGCCTAAAGCTCCGGCTGTTGCAGCAATAAAAAAGAAAGCTTCTATTCTCGATCCGTTCCGGGCGCTGAAGCATCGCGCTCTCCTGATCTTTGGCCTCTCGGCAGCTCTGTACAACTTCGGCTTCTTTACCCTGCTCGTATACGCTGCACTTGTGCTTGGCCATCTTCACCATCTGGATGTGCATGGCCTTGGTTATGTATTCCTCGGCTGGGGGCTGTTACTTGCCTTCACTTCCGTCTTTATGGCACCTAAGCTGCAGAAACGCTCGGGCACGATCAAATCGATGTGTATCCAGCTCGTATTTTTTGCATGTACTTTGTTTGCAATGGGCTACTGGACCACGGAAAAAGCCGTCGTCATTACGATGGTCATCTTAGCTGGCGCATTCCTTGGCAACAATAATACCCTAATTACAACGGCCGTTATGAATGCTGCTCCAGTTGAGCGTCCAACCGCTTCTGCGGCTTACAGCTTCCTTCGTTTTATCGGCGGAGCGCTTGCTCCCTATTATGCCGTTAAATTCGCGGAATGGTTCGACTTCCATGCCCCATTCTATATCGGCGGCGGCTTTGTTCTTCTGGCCGTTATCCTGATTGCGTTTAACCATAAACATCTGAAGCATGTTGATCTGGCAGAAGGACATTAACGATTTCATATAGAAACAAGCTGGCTCACGGGCCGGCTTGTTTTTTTGTAAGATAGGGAACATTATAGAGATAAGCAATCAGAAGAAATGGGGGTTACCTGCTTGAAAAAAATCGTGCTGATCCGTCACGGACAAAGCATTTGGAACGTTGAAAACCGTTTTACAGGCTGGACAGATGTAGACCTGTCCACTCAAGGGCTGGATGAAGCAAGAGAGGCCGGGAAAATATTAAAAAAACATGGCTATGTCTTCGACACCGCCTACACCTCCGTCTTGAAGCGCGCCATCCGGACATTGTGGATTATCCTCCATGAGATGGACCTGGTATGGATTCCCGAGCATAAGAGCTGGATGTTAAATGAACGGCATTACGGTGCCCTGCAGGGGCTAAATAAGGCCGAGACAGCGGTGAAATACGGAGAAGACCAAGTGCATCTGTGGCGGAGATCGGTGAATGTCCGTCCTCCCGCACTGGACAAAACAGACGAACGGTATGAAGCTGCCAATCCGCGATATAAGGATCTGAAGGATGGAGAAGTTCCGTTAACGGAAAATCTGGAGGACACGGAAGCACGTGTGCTGAGATACTGGAACGCCGAAATTGCTCCCGCTGTCTCCGCCGGCAGCCGGGTTATTATTGCCGCTCACGGCAACACGCTTCGGGCATTGGTGAAATATCTGGATCGGATTCCGTCAGACGGCATAGCCGATTTGAACATTCCGACCGGCATCCCTCTTGTTTATGAATTAAATGATGATTTACAGCCGGTCCGCCATTATTATCTGGGATGGGAAGGTCCTTATCCGGAAGGTCAGATTCCAACGCATATTGCCCATTAGCAAGAATGGGAGCCGGCTTGCAGCCAGCTCCCACGATACATCCGAATATGAGAATTATGCTAATCCTATTCTTCGGGAGCTTACAGATTCATACCGCCCGAGGCCTCAATACGCTGCGCATTAACCCAACCAAGCTCCGGCGTACATAATGCGGCTACGACGCCGCCAATATCATCCACTTCACCAACACGGCCAAGTGCCGTAATCGAGCTGAGAGCATCCCGTATGCCTTGATTGTCTTTCAGATAGCCGCCTCCAAAATCTGTCGCTATAGCGCCCGGTGCAACCATATTTACACGGATACCGCGTTTGCCAAACTCCTTCGCCATATATTTCGTCAGTACTTCAATAGCACCCTTCATAGCGGCATAAGCGCCATAACCATCCGTTGTAAACCGCGTTAAACCTGTAGACAGATTGACAACTCCGCCTTGATCCGCAATACAAGGCAGCAGCTTTTGCGTTAAGAAAAAGACGCCTTTGAAATGAACGTTCATCAAGCTGTCGAACTGTTCCTCCGTAGTTGTTGCAATTGGGGCATTGATGCCAAAGCCTGCATTATTGATCAGGAAATCGAATTGGTCACGATTCCACTTCTCTTTCAATACGTCGCTTAACTGTACAGCGAAGCTGTCAAAAGCAGACACATTCCCCGCATCAAGCTGCAGCGCGGCTGCTTTGCTGCCATTAGCTTCAATCTCTTTCACTACCTCTTCCGCTTCTTCCTTGCGGGACAGGTAAGTCACAATAACATCGATTCCTTTCTTCGATAAAGCGATAGCCGAATTGCGTCCAAGGCCCCGGCTTCCTCCTGTGACAAGTGCGATTTTATGATTAGCTTCCATTGTAGTTGTCTCTCCTTTTAACCCGTAATTTGAACACTTGATTATTGTAACCAATTGCTCTAAAGTGAGATTACTACTTCGAGTTAACTCTAAGTCAAGCTAAAGGGTGAAAAAAAATGAATTTTACGATTAATGAGGTTGCTGCCAAGTTTGGACTGTCTGCCCACACGCTCCGTTTTTACGATAAAGAAGGCCTTCTTCCCTTCATCGCAAGAACCAAATCCGGCAACCGGACCTTCACGGAGATGGATCTGGACTGGGTTGCGCTTATCTGTTGTCTGAAGGATACAGGTATGCCCATTAAGGAAATCAAGCAGTACAGCGATTGGTGCAAGCAAGGACGCGGCACCATTGATGAACGCAAAAAAATGCTTGCCGACCACCGCGGCGAGGTATTGAAACAGATCGAAGAGCTGAATAAAAACCTCGAGCTGATCGATAAGAAGCTGGATTGGTATGAAGATCCGGAAATGCTCCGCAAGATCGATGAACATGTAGAAAAAGCGATTCTGGAAAAATAATGCTTTGAATTTCCGCTGCTCTTCCCCTACAATAAATACTAATATTGCGTATAACCTCGGCAATACGGGCCGGGGGTTTCTACCGGGAACCGTAAACTCCCGATTACCAGCATGCTTATTTCAGCATCGATGGTAATCGGGAGTTTTTTTTATACTCAAATAAAGAAGGGGAGAATAAACGGGATGAACATAAAAGATCAGCTGTCCAAACGAATTGAAGCAGCGGCAAAACGTACTGCGGCAGAGCTCGTTATCCGAAACGGTAATATTGTGAATGTCTTTACAGGCAGCATCATGTCCGGCGATATTGCAATCGTGGATGGCAGGATTGCCGGAATCGGCGAGTATAGGGAAGGCTTGACTGTCATTGATGCAGCAGGTAAGTGGATTATTCCCGGCCTGATTGACGGGCATGTTCATATCGAGAGCTCGATGCTTACGCCTCGCCAGTTCGCGAAGGTTGTCCTGCAGCATGGGGTTACAGCGGTTGTAACCGATCCCCATGAGATTGCCAACGTAATGGGCATTGAAGGAATTCAATATATGCTTGACCAATCCGAAGGGCTTCCCCTTGATATTTATGTCAATCTGCCTTCATGCGTGCCGTCCACTCCGTTCGAGACAAGCGGCGCAGCGCTGGAAGCCGGCGACCTCCGCCCTTTCTATCGGCATCCCAAGGTGCTTGGTCTGGCTGAAGTCATGGATTTCCCGGCACTTGCCGCAGGAAGCCCCGGCTTGATCAACAAGCTGGCTGACGCTGCCGAACATCAAGCCCATATCGACGGCCACGCTGCCGGCATTTCACGCGAGCAGCTTAACCTCTATATGGCCGCGGGCATTCGGACGGACCACGAGGCCATCAACGCCGAGGAAGCAAGACATCGTCTTGAGCTTGGGATGTACCTCATGATCCGTGAAGGAACCGTTGCCAAGGATCTGGAAGCTCTGCTCCCTGCCGTCACGCCGCAGAACAGCCGGAGATGTCTCTTCGTGACGGATGACAAATTGATTGATGATCTGCTGGAGGAAGGCAGCGTCGATTATAGTATCCGGCTGGCAATCAGCAAAGGGCTTGATCCCATTACGGCTGTCCAAATGGCAACCCTGAATGCCGCAGAATGCTTTGGCCTTCGCCATCAAGGTGCGATCGCTCCCGGCTATAAGGCTGATCTCGTCATTCTTGATGATCTCGAATCCTTGTCCATCCTGCAGGTTTATAAAGAAGGCGTCTGTGTATTCCAGGACGGCCAGCTTAATGAAACAGCTTTTCCCAAGCGGATATCCCCGTCATCTGTCAGCCTTTCGCCTGCTGCCAATATCCGTAACGGACTGCTGCCGCTGGAGAAGGATGCTTTGCATCTCCCGCTTCAATCTGATTTCTGCAATGTGATCGGGATTATTCCGAACTCTCTGGTAACCCTTCATCTGCAGGAACAAGTCAAGAGAGACCAGAAGCAGCGATTTGTGACTTCAGCCGAACAGGACCAACTGAAGCTGGCTGTTATTGAACGCCATCATAGAACGGGCAATACCGGACTTGCTATTGTCAAAGGATTCGGCTTCCGCAGAGGTGCTATCGTATCGTCGGTTGCCCATGACTCGCATAATATCATTTGTGCCGGTATCTCCGATGAAGATATGATGACCGCAATCGGGCATGTTGTCTCCATGAATGGCGGATTAGCCGTTGCTCTGGACGGTCAAGTGCTGGCTTCCTTGTCTTTGCCCATCGGAGGTCTGTTGTCCGAGCAGAGCTATAACGAAGTCTATATGGAGATGCAAAGTCTTTATGAAGCACTGCGTATGATTGGGGCTCCGGATACGTTTAATCCGTTTCTGACCTTATCCTTCCTGGCCCTTCCGGTCATCCCGGAGCTCAAATTAACGGACAAAGGTTTATTCCAATTCGCTTCGAATTCGCATATCCCCATTGAAGCCTGACCGCTTCCTGTTCCCTCTATCTAATTGCTATAATAAGGGAGAGAGGAGTGGACAACGGATGACAAGGTGGATCGATCATTATATTCGGAATGAGAAAGAGAAGGCCCTTGTGACACAAGCAGATCAATTAGCAGCATGTTTCGCGGAAAGAGCATCCCGACATGACCGGGAAGGATCTTTTCCATTTGATAACTTTGCGGATTTGCGCGAGGCCGGGTACTTGAAGCTGACCGTGCCGCGGGCTTACGGCGGCGATGAGATTTCCCTATATGAGCTTGTGATGCTGCAAGAACGGATTGCCTATGGTGACGGCTCAACGGCTTTGGCGGTTGGCTGGCATATGGGACAAATTCTTCATCTGCGGACATCAAGGAAGTGGCCGGAGCCCGTATTTGCCCATTTATGCGAAGCAGTAGTCCATGACGGGGCGATGATTAATACCTTCGCCAGCGAAGCTGCTTCCGGAAGCCCCAGCCGGGGCGGTAAACCCGAGACTGCCGCAACAGCCGTTGAAGGCGGATGGCTGATATCCGGCCGCAAAACTTTTAGTACATTATCCCCGATTCTTGACCGTTTTGTCGTTACCGCCTATATTCCTGATGAGGATTGTACAGGAGATTTTCTCGTGGAACGGGGAGATCAAGTATCCTTGATAGAGACTTGGGATACACTTGGCATGCGGGCAACAGGAAGTCATGATGTTGTGCTTGACCAGGTTTTTGTTCCCACAGCTAACCGGCTTATTGGCAAAGGCACGGATGATGGCGGCGGCTGGATGCTGCATATTCCGGCTTGTTATTTGGGAATTGCGCAGGCAGCAAGAGACTTCGCTCTGAATTTTGCCAACACATACAAACCAAATACGATGGACAGGCCTATCGCCGCGCTCCCTTCCGTTCAACACTCGATTGGAGAGATGGAAATTGAACTCCGTACCGCTCATACGATGCTTTACTCAATAGCGGATCGTTGGGATCAGGAAACAGAGAACAGGCCCGCTCTGAAAGCGGACCTCGGCCTTGCCAAATATATCGTAACAAATCATGCCATCCGGATTGTAGATCTTGCGATGCGGATTGTCGGCGGAACCAGCTTATCCCGGCAGCTGCCGCTGGAGCGGTATTACCGGGATGTCCGGGCAGGACTGCATAATCCGCCAATGGACAATGTGGTTATTCAGACGCTTGCAGCGGAAGCCTTAAGCGAATTCGCCAAATAATTGTTTTATGAGGCGCTAGAACAGATCGCTCCGGTCTCTTCGAAGCGCCTCTTCATTTCCTTTTATAAAATACTCATAATCCCCTAAACGGTTCATAGCCTGCTGATCCGGCAGCCATACCCATTCGTCAATCTCCGTCTGGCAGCGGTGGGCGCGGAATGCGGCTAGCTTTGCTTTTTTAAATTTGCTTACATTGATTTGAGAAATATCCTCTTTCGTGTAGCCAAAGGATTCAGGATAAGCCAAAGAGTCTCCGAATGATATGTAATACAAGGCTTTCTTCAACCCGGTACGTTCCAAAGCTTCCGCCGTCGCTTTGCCTATTGCGCAATGATCCGGATGACCGCCCCATTGCTCATGGAAGGTTAGAATAACATCGGGATTTACCTCTCTAATTAGTCCCACAATACGGTTAGACAATTGATTCGGATCGGCAAACTCCACCGTTTTATCACGAATATCGAAGAAATGAAGATTGGGAATCCCCAGACATCTGCAAGCTTCACGCAGCTCCAATTCTCGGGCCGCTGCCATCGTCTCACGATTCAGGTAAGGAGGATTGCCCATTCTTCGGCCCATCTCGCCTCTTGTTACGCTGACAAGCGTAATTTCCACACCGCTGCTTGCATATTTGGCCAATGTACCTCCGCAAATAAAAGACTCATCATCAGGATGCGCAAATACAGCAAGGAGCTTTCTTGTATCTGTACTCATTCTGCAAACGGCTCCTTTCCTAGGTGAAGAGCGACATTCATCCGCCCTCTGTCATCATATCCGGCTAGCAGCAGCCTGCCTTCGGTATCCCGTTCAACATGCGTAAGCGCCTCCATACGCAGCCATCCGATTTGATCAAATCGCAAGCCAATCCGGAATGGTCCTTCGCCTGCAACAAAAGCCTGCGTCAGCTTGACCTTGAAATTGCGGACAAACATGTAGGAGGTTGCTTCGCTATGGACGTAGATCTCCTCGCCAACGAAAGTCCGCAGCCATTCCTCTGCTTCTAATCGGTTTATTGGATTCATTCTTTCGTTCCCCCAGCTTCTTCTTCCGATTGTTCTCTTAACTTATGAAGACAGGCTTGGCATACACATGCCTTCCCTAATAAATCAGACGGTATACGCTCAAAGACCACCTGCGGAAAGGCTTCCTTGCTGCACCAGCACTCCCCGGCAGGTATTCCCGCCAGATTACCGCATTTATTATCTCCCTTGCAGATTGGACAACGGGCCGCAACTTCTTGTTCGGTCATCTCTATCACCCACTTTGCTCGCATTCGGTTTAATCATACTGCCAGAGCGGGAGATTTGCATCCCTATCCCAAAAAATTAAATGGGCGGCGGCATAAAAAACCACATGGAGTTGTTACGGACTCGCATGTGGCTGGAAAATAGCTATAATCCCGCTTCTTAAAGCTTAAAAGTATGTTTCCTCTTACTACTGCTGTTCCTGTGTCGCCTTCATGAATTTTTTCGAATAATACAGGGTTCATTACCCTCAACTTTACTGATTGTAATTCATCATTTGTCAAAGTTACATGGTAGGAAGTAACTTGATTGGCTCCCCCCATTACCTTGAATGTCTCCATTTCCTTTCGTCGTACTCTTGTTTGAAACTCTGTTCGAGGTTGTTTAAAGTAAAAAATGAATATACCTATTGTAATAACAATTACAACTATTATTATTGGTATGAATATCATCGTATCACTTCACTCTTCACGGGGGTGTAAAATATTGCTGGGTTATTATGATTCTTGAGTATATTTCAACCATAGACTTTCGAATTCGTCATTTGTTAAATGAATCGCTCGCACATCTTTTTCGATATTTATTTCATCAACGGTAGGAATCATCTGATCTGCCAGTAGAGTCTTTCCCACCTCTCTTTCATAAGAGGCATATCCAACTGTTCCATCAAAATAAATTTCAATTTTCCTGACTTCATAACCAAGATCATCAATCTCAGAATAAATGATTTGAGGGACTCGATCTTCATATGTTTTTAATTCTATGCAAATATACCTCAATAGCAGCCCCTCTTCCTGTATTTGATAACAAGATCAATTATGTCTATTGCAATAAAATATGTACTTGATTCGAATTCAAAAACACATCAACATCGAATACCACCATATCCATTCCCCCACAATAAATCATAAACTTCAGAGTATAACCTCCCCAATACCTGGTTCAGTTATATGGAATTTAGCAGCACATTTGTATGTTTATAATGATGCTAGACTTTTAATTGGACACAGCGAATCGAGAGTGCGACAATAAATGCATTCTTAATCGAGGTGTCAGACATGAAGAAAAAGTACGACAGAGAATTCAAGATGAACACAGTACGACTTATCCAAG